>ERZ1066135.18-NODE-18-length-176608-cov-10.072007_pt1 | contig 176608 bp, 148 predicted proteins | sample MGYA00382782_ERZ1066135 | MGnify/ENA primary metagenome ERZ1066135 (study PRJEB33369, sample SAMEA5778365) | biofilm metagenome | biome: Industrial cooling water; feature: Water cooling tower basin; material: Biofilm | place: United Arab Emirates | collected... | reverse complement strand
TATCTACGCTATGTGCAAAAGCGGATAATATTTTCTTTGCATCATCAAACCGTCCTGTACTTAATGTAAGTCCCGGTAAACTAATCATTGTATCACGGCCCCAATCTGTAAACCAATGATAACCGGCTATTACTGTTTTTAATGCTTCTTCTCTCCTAACGATAAACTGGTCAGCAGCTAATACTAATTGCTGAATGGTTTCATCTGCCGGTTGACCTTTCAGCAATTCCTTTCTTCGCTCTTCTTCTTTGAACATTAATGCCTTTGCATCTCTACCTTCAGGATTTTCTGTGGAGATGATAATGCCTAAGGAATCTCCTTCTTTTAATTCAACTGTCAGCATACCATGATTAAATAAATCTTCAGAGTAATCCAAACCACGGTATTGCTCCACACTGTATTTAAAATTATTAAACCACCTTGGTGTATGTTCGTATGATGAACCGGGCACACTGATAAACACATTTACATTTCCATCCGGTAGATTATGAAAAATCCCCTTATTAAAATCCACATCCCAATGCATTTGCGGACCTGCATGTACAATAGAATGATAACCCCTTGCTGCCATCAATGGCAATAACTCCAGCTGAAATGGAGCAGGCGCTTTCATCACTTCATAATAAACCACTACTGTGTTTTCATTATGAATCATGGCAATTGTTTTCTTTAGTTGAATTCCATTTAAATCATACACCCATTGTGGAAAAATATTTTTTGTAAAACTGTTGAGATAATGATGACCGTTGGGATGAATCACATCACCATCAAAAAGGTTACAACCAAGTTCAATTCGTTCTTCACCGGTTACAACTGTCTCATCCAATTTAGAAAGAAGCACTATCCTGTCTGTGGGCGGATTGATGGCTGCCACAAATAATCCGTGATACCTTCTTGTATGTGCACCAATGATGGAAGAACTACTCCATCCACCCAGTCCGTTTGTTTCCAAATATTCATGCTGCGTGGCATCTTTAAATTTTTTAAGAATATCGTTTTCTTTTTTTAGTTGCATATTTATTTTCTTTGCGTCTTTGCGAGCAATAAATGATGAATAGAAATACAGAACGTACAAGAGACCCGCTAAAGACGGGATTTGCAAAGCGACGTAACAATCGCCTCAATCCTGCACAGCCGCCGGTTTCAACACATCCTTTTCTTTTTTCTCCGTATTATTCAATTGTTGTATCAACTCAGCCACAACACCCGTCCAGCCCGTTTGATGTGAAGCACCCACTCCCCTTGCTGTATCACCATGAAAATATTCATAGAATAAAATCAAATCTTTAAAGTGTTCATCATCACGATAAATACTGTAGTTGTCGTTTGCAGGACGGTTGCCGTTTTCATCTTTTTCAAAAATACTTACCAACCGTTTGGATATTTCTTTGGACACATCGTCAAGTGTTATTTGTATGCCGCTGCCTGTTGGAAATTCTACTTTACAATCATTACCATAATAATTACAATATTGTTTCAAAGCCTTTACCAATAAATAATTCATCGGCATCCACACAGGGCCACGCCAGTTGCTGTTACCTCCAAACAAAGCGCTGGTACCTTCACCCGGCTGATAATCTAAACCAAATTCCTCACCATCAATATGCACACTATAGCCATGCTCATGAATTTTTGAAATCGAACGGATACCCCCTTTGCTTAAAAATTCGTTTTCATCTAATAATGCTTTTAATAATTTCTGTAAACGTTTCTGCGGCACAAGGCTCAATAAAATATCATCATGTTCTTTGAGGTCTTCAATTACTAAATATTGCCCGTTATCTTCTCTGTACTTTTGAAACCATTTTAACCGTCTGTGAAACTCCGGAACTTTTTCAAGCAAGTCCTTTTTCAGCACCAATACTGCAAACAAAGTTGAAAGCCCCACCAGTGAGCGTACTTTCAACGGAATATATCTTCCGTCGGGCATTGATAATACATCATAGAAAAATCCTTCTTCTTCATCCCAACTGCCCGTCCAGTTTTCACCAATGCGGTTTAAACTTTCAGCGATATAAACAAAGTGTTCAAAAAATTTAGTTGTTACATCTTCATAATTAGGATTGTATTGTGCCAGTTCCAAAGCCATCTCCAGCATGTTTAAACAATACATCGCCATCCAGCTAGTACCATCAGCCTGTTCCAATTGTCCGCCGCCGGGAATCATATTACTCCGGTCAAACACACCAATATTATCCAATCCTAGAAATCCACCTTCAAATACATTATTACCTTTATGATCCTTACGGTTTACCCACCATGTAAAATTGATAAGCAACTTTTGAAAAACTTTTTCTAAAAAAGCAACATCTCCTTTTCCTGTTTTCTCTTTTTCCATTTTATACACCTGCAAGCAACTCCAGGCGTGAACGGGTGGATTCACATCACCAAAGTTCCATTCGTAAGCAGGCAACTGTCCATTAGGATGCATATACCACTCACGCAAAAACAAAATCAATTGTTCTTTTGCAAACTGAGCATCAACCATTGAAAGCGGAATGCAGTGAAAAGCCAGATCCCATGCAGCATACCATGGATATTCCCATTTATCGGGCATTGAAATAATATCTTCATTATTCAGAGAATGCCAGTGATGATTACGTCCCGTTTTTCTTGCTTCGGGTGGCGCTACCTGACCCTTGTCGCCTTTCAGCCATTTAGGAATGTCAATGTTAAAATATTGCTTACTCCATAACATGCCTGCGAAGGCCTGGCGTTGAATGTTTTGCTGATCTTCATCAGGGGTTGTAATAATGTTTTGATAAAACAGATCGGCTTCTTTAATGCGTTGGTTAAATGCATTATCAAAATTAGTTCCTAATGCGTCATTCACTCCGTGTTTGCTTAATCTGAGTTTAACAATTACAGATGAATGAGCGGGAATATTGAATTCATAAAACGGGGCAAATTTGGTTCCTTCTGTTTTTTGCTGCAGCCATTCAAAATTACCAGAACTTACTGCACTATGAAAAGCATCTTTTACATAGGGCGTTTCATTTGAACTTTGATACAGTCGTTCTTTATTAGTTTCATTTTCTGTAAAAAGATTACGAAGGTTTTTTTCAAAGTAGAAATGATAAGCACCAATTTCTTCATGATTCAGTAGAAGTTCGTTTTCACGCTGCAATTTCATAGTTGGTTTTTCTTTCATCAAACCAAAGCTCCACAGGTTTCTGAACCAAAGTGTTGGCAATAATGCAAGATATCCCGCTTCAGTGCCTCTATTGTGAATTGTAATACGAATGAGAATATCTTCTGCATCCGCTTTCGCATATTCTATCACAATATCGAAATATTTTTTATCATCAAAAAGGCCTGTGTCGAGTAATTCATATTCCTTTTCAAAGCGATTTCTGTTGCGGTTTGTGTTTACAAGTTCAGCATAGGGATATTCATTTTGTACATACTTGTACAGGTGTTTCATGTAGGAATGTGTAGGTGTGCTATCTAAATAGTAATACAACTCTTTTACATCTTCACCATGATTGCCTTCATTACCGGTAAGACCAAATAAACGTTCTTTCAAAATCGGATCCTTCCCATTCCAAACTGTAATGGCAAAACAAAGCCTTTGCATATCATCACTAATTCCTGCAATACCATCTTCACCCCAACGGTAAACTCTTGAGCGTGCATGATCATGCGGAAAATATTCCCAGGCATTGCCATGTTCACTGTAATCTTCACGAACAGTGCCCCATTGACGCTCACTCAGGTAAGGTCCCCATTTTTTCCAAACGGGTTGATGTAATCTTTTTTCTTCAGCATTCATTATGTTGATTTTAATATGTTTTTAGTTGATTGCGTATGGCTTGTATTATCATCCATTGTCTTCAAACCCGGGATATAACGTCATACCTCCATCTACAAATAATGTAGTTCCGTTTACATAATCACTGTCATCACTTGCCAGCCACACAGCAGCTTTTCCAATATCTTCTACTTGTCCCACTCTTTTTTGCGGAATGAGTTTTAATAATTCCTGTAAATGCGCCTGCGTATCCCATGCATCATGGTTAATAGGTGTGGCTATGGCACCCGGTGCAATTGAATTGATGCGAATCATTTTGGGTGCAAATTCCTGAGCAATGGTTTTCATCATTAACATTACGCCTCCTTTACTGGCTGCATAGTTGGCATGTCCGGCCCATGGAATAACTTCATGCACACTGCTCATGCAAATAATTTTTCCGGCGGCTTTTGATTTTCCATTTACACCACGTCGTAAAAATTCTTTAATGGCTTCTCTTGCACAAAGGAACTGCCCGGTGAGATTAACCCCTATTACAAAATTCCATTGGTCCAATGTCATTTCAGTAAACGGCGCATCTTTCTGTAATCCGGCATTGTTTACGAGAATATCTACAGTGCCGAATTGTTGTATCACATCTGCAAACATTTGCTTTACTTCATCTTCTTTACTTACATCGCATTTGTAAGTGATGGCAGTTCCACCGTTTGCAGCAATTTCATCAACTACTTGTTGTGCCATTATTTGCCCCTGTAAAATGGGATAGTTTACCACAACTGTGGCACCTGCTTTAGCCATTTCTTTGGCACAACCGGCACCAATGCCGCTGCTGGCACCGGTAATAATAGCAATCTGCCCTTCTAATTTTTTGTTTGTATTCATATTTGTTGTTTAAAATATAAGCGTTTGTAAAAAAGACCTGTTTACTTTATAGTCTGCAATATCTTTTCGTATAAGTTGTATTTCAAAGTCAGTAATAATGTTATAGTAATTACGGTATGCATCCTGAGGCGTGTTAAACGGATTACTGGTATACGGATTTTCATTTGCATCTGCAGCAGACATGTGGAAGAAATATTCTGCACATTGCAGTTTACGCCACACTTCAATCATTGTTGCATTACCGGTTTTACCCACAAGGTTTGCTATCCGGTAAATTTTATTGAGCATGTTATTCTGCATCATATTTTCGCACCACACACAACAGGCTTCTGTTTGATCTTTCCACGAAATGGGCTGTGATGCCTCATAGATATATTCAGGTGTGTATTGACTTACTGCGGCGGTTGGGGTTTCAAACTTCCAATGTTCATTAATAAGTTCCTGCGGCAATTCTTCAAGGAATTGAAATATGCCGGTTTCTTTTTTCTTATATACACCAAAAGTGGCATAGTCAAGAAACAGGTTTATCACATCTGCCTGGTTTGTTTGTGTATGTATCCACGAAGCAAATTTTGCAGCAGTAAGCGGATGCTCATTCCAGCCTTCGTTGTTAAAATGAAATGCAAGATCATCACTGAGCCGGTAATTCCGTAACAGCAAACCAACGTTATCAATATCCGGGGCTTTATAAAGTTTATTGGGGTTATTATTTTTTAATAGCCGGTTTACACCTTCACAAAGGATCCCTTTTAAACCAAGATGCTGAATAACTGCTGCAATTTTATTGTCATGTATAAGTTCTGTATTGCAAAAAACAGTGGGCTTAATACCAAACAGGCTTTCAGCTTTTGCCCTGTGCATCTGTATTTGTGTTTGAAATTCCTCCCTGGCATACAATGAAGCCAGCGAATGGTAATATGTTTCAGCATAAATATCAGCACAACCTGTTTTAAATAATTTTTGAAGGAGCAGCATGACATCAGGTCTGTATTTTTCCAATAGCTCTATTGTACATCCGCTTATAGAAAATGCAACTTTAAAATTTCCTTTATGCTGTTTAACCAATTTGAGCAGAAGCTTTGTGGCAGGTAAGAAACACAAATCTGCCATTTCATCAATTTGAATAACAGTTGCCTCCTCATCAAAATAGCAATGAGATTTTTCTACATCTAAAGAAGAATACTTCCTTAAACGAAGTGGTATATGAATTCTTAAACTTAATGTTACAATTGACATATTAATTTTTTAAAAAATCAGCTTTCAATAGGTACGGCCGCTGTAGAAACAGAACCGTACACTTTTAAGTCAAAAACCAACTGCTGATGAAAAAACGAAAATAAAAGGTGTTAATCAGGTTTGCTGTCGGCTCAGTTACATTGTACATAAATCAATTCCACATCATACGGTCGTTCAGTTCAATATGCTTGCGGTTGTAAAAAAGTAAACCTGCATCACGCAGTTCATTCAGCAATACATTTACACTTTGTCTTGATGTAGAAATAACATTGGCAATATCAGTATGGGTAAGATAATTTTCCAGGATAATCTTATCGCCCACTTTATTGCCATCGGTACTTGCCCAGTTACGAATAAATCGGATGAGCCTTGCCTTTGCATCATAAAATACCAGATCAGAATGGCGGTTTTCCATTTTTCGGAGTTTCTTGTTCATCATGTTGGCATAGGCCACAGCCATAGCCGGGTGATGTGTTAATAAGTTTTTCAAATCGCTGCTGTTAATCATGCAAACTACTGTATTGGCGGTGAGTGCTTCAGCATATTCATCACAGGAGCACTGGCCATCCATACTTAAATCGCCAAACATGTCGGGCGAGGTAAGTAGATCTTTGATAAGTTCATTACAATCACTGTTCAGTTCAGCGATCTTTACTTTTCCTTTAATGAGGAGATAGATTTTACTGAAACCACCCTCACCATATCCAAAACTTTCGCCACGGTAAACTGTTTTTATTTTCATTACTGAAGTGGCACCGTTTATTTCATGCTCAGCAGCATTCTGAAACAGAGGATGGTTTTTTAAGTAGACATATAAAATTTCGTTTGTCATGGTAAATTGTTTAAAGGTTTTATGATTAATGATGATTAGTTTACAGAAATGCGCAGGATTGGCTTTAAAATATCCTGCATTTCATCATGCGGGTTAAACAGAATTGCTTTAGGAATTATCTTTTTATAATTCACAGTTGGTAATTGAATCAATCCCAGTTCGTAATTACACAGGTATTCAATATCAACAAGTGAGAGCGTATCAAATGCTCCGAAATTCTTTGTATAATACTTTTCAATTTCCCTGCTCATAACGTTTAATTTTCAGTTTTGTGGTTTTTGTTTCTTTAAGATGCTTCCGTAAGTGCCTGCTCAATTTTTTTGGCCAAAACATTTTTGGATGTTAATCCTTTTATGTGATCTATTACTTTACCATTTTTAAAAAAAAGTATGGTGGGTATTTCCAATACACCGTATTCTTTATCCAGTTCACCATCCATTTCCACATCTACTGTAAAAAAATTTACCACGCCGTAGTAATCGGCTGAAAGTTCATTGTACAATGGTGAAATAATATGGCAGGCCCCACTCCATTCTGCTCTGAATTTTACAAGGCTCAATAATTTACTGCTTAATACAAGCTCTTGAAATTCAATGCCTGAAACCTGTGTTATCATTATTATTTATTTAAATTACTGGCATACTTTTTAATGCCAATGACATACCATTTTATTTTTCCTTTTCATGATACTTCTCAAACCCACGACAGTATTATGTTTCAGCAATTGATTGCCTATTTTTCACTTAAGCTTTTTCATCCGGGTATTCCCAATATTTTGTAAGGTTTACAAAATATTGGGAATTCAATTCCTGTTTCCGGTATTCCTATTAGTTATGTAAAAGAACTTCCTGAGGTGAAGTAACGACGGTAAAAAAGCAGGATAAACGAATTTATTTTAAGGCGTTTTTCTTATGTTTTTATGACTTACATAAACAGGTTTTACCTGTTTATTTTTTTTCTGATCTTTTTGATAATACGTTTAATTTCAAGCCAGCTTACTGCAATAGCAGTAACAGAGCAAATAATAATCAGATCAATCCAGTTAAACATATATCAAACGATTAGTACATAAAACTACAACAGGCAATAAGCGGAATGAGGAACATACAGTTTACGGCAGCAGTAATCCTGTAAACGGCAGTTTTGGTTTGTGTGGGTGAAGTGAAGAGCTGCTTTACGCTCTTTTTACTTTTACTATAACTGTGGTGCCGGAAGGATGCCCAAGTTCATTTTTTTCATCAATAATCTGAATCGATTCTTCCGGAGTAGTTTGGTTAAAGGTTGCCAAACGTCCTTTGGTAATATCCATTCCACGGGGTCCTTTATCAATAAACGATGTTTCAATACTGTTTTTTTGTTTTCGGCCCGTGCCGTTATCCCTGATAGTACACACCAGCCATTCATCTGCTTCTGAAATGTGTATCGACAGTTTTTTTTCTCCTTTTTTATAACTTAACCCGTGCCATAAGGCATTTTCTACAAAGGGTTGCAGAATCAGAGGGGGTAACCATTCTTTTTCAGGTATTAATTGATCATCAACAGTAATGGCATAATTTAACTGGTAATGCAAACGCAGGGCTTCCAGCTCAATATACAATTGTAAAGAAGCCAGCTCGTTTTCCAGTGTAATCACATGCTCTTCCGAGTGATTGAGCACCCGTCGTAATAATCTGGAAAATTTAACCATATATTCCTGTGCTTCTTCATTTCGTTTATCCACTACAAGCGATTGAATAGAATTGAGTGCATTGTAAATAAAGTGCGGATTCATCTGTGCCTTCAATGCTTTCAGTTCCAGTTCCCGTAGTTTATTTTTAATTTCGGCATCTCGTTTCAGCTGTTTGGTTTGTCTGCGGAAAATAGTAACCATGAAAAAGGAAGTGATTGCAATACCAATTACCCTGAACAGCCAGGTATTCCACCATGGTTGTAATATTTTGAATTTGAAGGAAACCGGTTCACTCCAATTGCTGTTGGCTTTTTTTGCTCTCACGTGTAATGTGTATGTTCCGGGCGAAAAACGAATGGAACTGATCATGGATGCACTGAACGGCGGGCTCCACTTATTATCTGCCCCTTCGGTACGTGATGAATAAAGTACTTCGCCTTCATCGGCGTATGAAATTCCTTTAAAATGAAAAATAAAATTATTCATACCTGAAGGAAGCACAGGATCTACAGGTGTTTGAAAAAAACCTTTTACAGAATCTGTAAATGTGTTCCAGTTAATATCCAGCAGGTTCACACTTACTTTTTCTATGCTCACGGCCGGGGCCTGTAACATTCGTCCGATTTTAGCAGGATCAAAAATAATGATACATCCACCACCTGAAAACCAAATGTTTTTTCTGTTATCTACTGTCAATTTTGAAAAGCTCTCATTAATCGGTACGTTAAATTCATAATTCTTTTTATCAATCACAATCATCGGTAGCAGGCCTTCTGTATTGATTTCTGTTGATTCCAGTATAACTATTCCGGAAAGTGTGGCTGCCCATACCCTGCCAAAATAATCAAAGCATAAACCGGTTACCACATTGTTGGGTAAACCCTGCCGGGTGGTTACTGATAATTGAAGTTCCAGATGATTATTGTTACTCCATTTATAATGATGCAATCCTGCGCCATGCGGAGCTATCCATATGGTTTGATCAGGCCCCTCATAAAAATTAATACGGGTATTGAATGAAGGAAATTTGAGATCGCTTTCAGCGCTGTAAACGTTTCCTGATTTATCAATTACCAGAATTTTTGAATCTCTTGTAAAAACCAGAATATTACCATTGGATGCTATAAATGTTTTTCTTGCGTGCATTGCCTGTGTGGTATTTTTGAGTTTCATAGGTATAAACCTGTTTTCTGAAAATTCATACAACCCATCAGCACAAACTATTAATTTTTTTAGTGAAGCATTATAAGTAACATGCGAAACGGGCAGTTGCTTGCCATCTTCTCCCTTAATAACTACCTCCTCAGTTTTGTAAGGATGAATTTTCAGGAGTTTACGGCTTCTTGTTACAGCCCATATAATTCCATCATCTGCAGGTTGCAACACATCGAGTAATTTACTATCGGTTGTTCCTGCAAACTGTAAAAAAGCTGAAGTGAATAGTTTCGTTTTCACAATATTGCCCGTTTCAATACTGTAAAAGCCATTTATAAAATCATAGGCCATGGGCTTATTATTACCCGTAACGATAAGCTCCCGTATTTCAGGTACAATTGATTTAACAGGAGTATATGTTTGAAAAAAAGATTCACGAAGTTTGATAAGACCCGAAAAATCTGCAAGCCAGATATTATTCTCTCTGTCCTCATAGATATTTGAGACGAGTGTATTGGGAACAGGTACATTATATTCAAAACGATCAGTTTTTCGGGGTGCTGAAACAAACAATCCTTTTTCATGTGTACTTACCCATATTCTTTTTTTTGAGTCTTTAAAAGTAGTATATATCGTTACATTTTTGAGTTCATCCTTAAACAGCGGAAAGATGGTATCTGAACTGATGCGGCTGATGCCCGAAAAAGTATGTAACAGAATTTCATCATCAAACTTTTTCAGATCAAGATAATAGGGACTTATTGAAAAATTACTATCGATTATTTTATAACTGCCATTCCTGAATAATTTCACTAAATGATTTGAGTAACTGATATAATCGCCATTATTGGTATAAACAATTGTTCTGATGGCTTCATTTTTCCAGCGGCTGATGAGGTTTCGTTTTATCCAAACTTTCTCGTTCCATTCGTATAACCCTTTGCCGGTAAGTGCCAGTAATTTTCCTTCCCTGTTTACTGAATATGAAAAAACATAGTCAATGAGCATGGAATCATTTACATTGGTGTGTATATATTTTTCATTTTGGATATAGCCCATGCCTCTGCGTGTAGCAATCCAGATACGACTTTGATTATCTTCATACATGAGATTTACATACAGATCCGGTAACCCGTTGCTGTATGTATAGTTGTAAAATTTTTTTCCATCAAATCTGCTGATACCAGTATAAGTAGAAGCCCATATATAGCTGCGTTTATCCTGAAATACATTCAGCACATAAGAATCTGGAAGTCCATCAGCAGTTGAATATATTTTTGTATAAAAAGGTGTGTTACCATTTTGAGCTTTGAGCCCTGCATCTGAAAAGAACGCAGCAATTAATAACGGCCATATTAGTGATTTTGATACCATCAGGTTTTGAATATTTTTATCAAGGCTTCCTTGTTTCTTCTTGATACCTCAATTTCCTGTCCATCCGTCATTATGATTGTTCCTCCTTCTCCTTTTCTGTATAGTTTAACATGGCTAAGATTAACTAAATAGGATTTATGTGCCCTGAAAAAATTCTGCTCACTCAGCATTTCATCATATTGCCTTAGCGGATAACTTGAAATAAGTTTGCGTTTGTCTGTTAAATGAAAGTAAGTGTAACTGCTGCTGCTCTGACAGTAAAGTATTTTATCCAGTTCGATAATTTCAAAGCCATCAGAGGAAGGCAGTGCTATTTTATTCTGGATTTGATGGTGGCCCTGTACTGCTCTGAAAAAATCTTCCATTTGCTGCGGAGATGCATGCAGCCGGTTATTAATTCTCTGAGTAGCCCGTTCAACAGCCAATATCAATTCATTTTTGTCAATAGGCTTCAATAAGTAATCAATGGCATTATAGCGAAATGCTTTAATGGCAAATTCATTAAAAGCTGTAGTGAAAATGATGTCGAATGGATAGGTTTCAAATTTTTGCAAAAGGTCAAACCCTGTTTTGTCACGCATCATAATATCAAGAAAGACAAGCTGGGGTTTAAGATCAGTAATGGTAATAAAAGCCTCATCTACATCGGCCGCCTGGCCAATCATTTTAATGCCGGGAACGGTATCCAGAATCAATTTTGAAAGCACATTCCGGCTTTGAAACTCATCATCAATAATAACAGCAGTAACAGGTTGCATCTTTTCAGAAAATGTAAACTAGTTTTTTAATGCCTTGTCTTTCATTTCTTTCCATATCTGATCCTCTTTTTCACTCTTTGCTTCAAAATTATCAGGATTATTTTAAGATAAAGTCGGCTACACAACAATTACAGCATATTTAAAGATATTGATAGTAAATGGCTATAAACTGTCATTGTAAAGACATTCAGATAAAAAGTGCTCCTTTAATTTTGATTCAGTAAAAAGTATAATATGCCTTTGTTCCAAAACGCAGTGAAACAAATCTTTCTTTTAATTTTAATTACGTTTAGTGCTGTTTTAAAGGCTCAACAAAAAATTCCGGTACAACATCGTTATGCAGATTTTTCTGCTACTTCAGGAACTTCGCAACAATCATTGGCAGCATCTTATAATTTTAATTGGAGGTTGGGTAAAAGCAAAAAGTTTGAACTGGGACTGGGTATCCGTAATACTGCTTATTTTGGTTTAAAGAAGGAATTCTGGACAGCTCCTGCAAGGCTTGCAAGGACCAGTACAACACCATTTTTAATTTTCTTTGCCATGCAAAAAATTGAGAACTGGGATACGTTAACCATACAGCGTCCTTTTACCAACTCTCTCAACATCAGCCTGAATTTTGGATACAATATCTCCAAAAAATTATATGCAGGGTTTAATATTGATGCAATTGGATTTACCATAGGCCGTACTACCAGTGGTATTTTGCAAAGCAACGGCTCCACAAGAACAGAATCGGCTGCAAAACCCGCTGCATTTAACTTATTACTTACCGGTGATCATGATCTTGGCTCACTAAACTCTGAGTTTCATCTTAATTATAACCTTAATAATCATTGGAGTATAAAAGGAATTTATCAGTTTTTATTTGTAGAATATAGAACAACCACTATTCTTCAAACAGCACCAGACGGAACTATGAATGAACGTTTCCGTAACAAAGCAAATAATGGAGGTTTGGGTGTAGTTTATCACTTTTAAATCATTAAACAGTATGAATAAATATTTGATTACCGTAATAGTATCACTTGTGTTTTTTTTAACTGCTTGTAAAAAAGAAACGACCACTTCAGCAGCACCCGCCACAGATATAGTAGATCAAACCTCCACTGTTGTAGTTATGGGCAATTTTATAGCAGGGCCTTTTGGTTCTGCCAGCGGAGTGTCTGAAGTGCGCAGGGCATCCAATGGTAGCCTAACACTGGTATTGAAAAATTTTACGGTTAACAGCGGCCCTGATTTGCATGTATATTTATCCAAAGAAGTACAACCGGTTAATTTTATTGATCTTGGTTTATTACGCTCTGTAAGCGGCACACAGGTTTACAACATTAATGGCAATCCTGATTTTACACAGTACAGATATGCATTGATCCATTGCCAGCGTTTCAATCATTTGTTTGGAAGCGCAGAACTGAAAAAATAAATACTGAGCCGCTTTCTCTAGATGGAGTTTTTATTTTTTTTTACAATACCCAGCTTTTTCATTCTGGCTTCAAGCGTTGTGGGGTTTAAGCCTAATATTTTAGCAGCACCATTTGCGCCACTTACCTTCCAGTTAGTTTGCTCAAGTGTTTGGATGATGTGTTCACGTTCTACTTCTTCAATTGTTTTAAGTTCATTTTTTGTTGCTTTACGTTCATTTGAAATTTTCCCGGCGGGTATCCAGTCCCCGTATTCTATTATGTTTTCTTTTGTAAGAATCAATGCACGTTCAATAAGATTTTCAAGTTCACGAATATTACCCGGCCAGTCATAATCCATCAATGCATCTATGACCTCAGGCTCAACATCCTGTATTTTTTTGCCCATCTTTCCTTCATACTTTTTAATGAAGTGTTTCACCAGCAAAGGAATATCCTCTTTTCGCTCCCGTAAAGAAGGAGTAACTATTGGAAAAACATTAAGCCTGTAAAACAAGTCTTCCCTAAACTCTTTGTTCTGAATAGCCTGTTGCAGGTTACGGTTAGTTGCTGCAATAATTCTGACATTTACATTAATAGTTTTGGAATTACCCAGCCGTTCAAATTCGCCTTCCTGCAAAACACGGAGCAATTTAGCCTGCAGTTCAACCGGCAATTCACCAATTTCATCCAAAAAAAGAGTGCCCCCATCAGCCAATTCAAAGCGACCGATCTTTCGTTCCATCGCACCTGTAAAAGCACCCCGTTCATGACCGAATAATTCACTCTCAATAAGATTTGCTGGTAAAGTGGCACAGTTTACCTTAATGAGTGGTCTTTTGTTACGGTTACTGATATTATGAACTGCCCTTGCAATTAATTCTTTACCCGTGCCTGATTCACCTGTTATAAGAACAGTAGCATCTGTAGAAGCTACCTGTTCTATTTGGTGTAAAATTTTTTGAAATTTCTTACTCTTACTTACAATTTCTTCAAAGTTGTGATTGAGTTTTATTTCTTCCTGCAGGTATTTGTTCTGGGCTTTAAGCCTTGCCTGCTCCTGCCCCATCAACACTTTTTCCGTAATATCAATAAACATGGTTCTTGTAAACTCACCGCTGGGGTCGGGGTTACTCCACCATTCTATCCATAAAGGCTTACCATTGTCTTTACGTTTCAATTCCAGAATAACGCCACCTGTATCAGTACCACGGCCTATAGATTCAAAGGCTTCTTTTAAACGTTTTTGATTTTCCGGATTTTCTACCACAAGCGTTTTACCATATATAAAAGGCACCTCCTCAGGTTTTACACCCAATGCCTTCAGTGCTGCCCTGTTAGCCCGTATAAATTTAGAATCCAGCCCTTCATGCACATAGGCAAAGGGGGCTTCCTCAAACAAATCACGGTATCGCTCTTCACTTTCTTTTAATTTTTTCTGAAGCTGAATATTATCGCTTCGCAATAACTCAAGGAGCTTTTCTTCATTACAGATTCTTTCAATTTCAGAACCTGCTCTTGCCGCAAAAATTTTTAATATAGCTGTTTGATTCTGATCTTCTTGCATGGGCCCAGTGTCCAGTGCTGCTATATGCCCTATTATTTCGCCGGTAGATGGGCTATAAATCGGCACCGATATATAGGAATCAAGGTGCTCTTCTTTCGGGAATTTCTGATCGAGGTTTTGGGGGCAGAAATAATCAACACCCCTCATAACAATTTCGCAGGGGGTTCCTGCCAAATCATATTCAATATTTTCCAGGGTTTCTCCCCGGTCAACATAAGAAATGGTTCGAACTTTTGTTTTATTCTCATTAGCACATTCTGAAATCAGTGCGTAACGCACACCAAGTGTTACTGTAATGAATTTTGTAAGTTCTCTCAAATAATCCTTGCCCACAAACCCTGAGGTAGCCTGCGATACTTTTAATAATAAGTCATCTGCAACAGCTTTATGTTGGGCAGTTTCAGACATCATAAATAGGGGGTTAAAGCTTAGCTAAAGATAATTGATAGATACAAAGGCTGCAAATAAAAACATTTTGTTATTGCATTGAAACTATTTTAGTTATCTGTTGTTCCTTACAATCATTACATCATCTGAAATGAAAATGAACTAAAGTGTAACCTTGTGAGGGGAGCATAGATTCCGGGCATTTATAACGTAAAGTTCAATCTTGTCTTTTTGGGTAATGAAACGGTGCAGAAGTCCTCCTCTCCTCTCATCCACACATAAAACCTTACCTTTGCCGCCAAATAAAAAAAAAGTGATGATTACATTTGAAGCGTTGGGCCTTGAGGAGCGATTGATGAAAGCGATTACAGAACTCGGTTTTACAACCCCCACACCCATTCAGGAAAAAGCCATTCCGGTGTTACTGAGCGGTTCTAAAGATTTAATAGGGCTTGCCCAAACCGGCACCGGCAAAACTGCAGCTTTCGGACTTCCCATGCTGCAACTTATAGATGAGCAAAAGAAATTTCCTCAGGCATTAATTGTATGCCCCACCCGGGAACTCTGTTTACAGATTGTTACGGAAATGGAGCGCTTTAAGAAGCATATGCGTGGTATGAATGTAGTGGCCGTTTATGGTGGTGCTTCTATTGGCATGCAAATAAGGGATATTAAGCGTGGAGTGCAGATTGTTGTTGCAACACCTGGTCGTCTTATTGATTTAATTGAACGTAAAGCTATCAACCTTGGCGAAATTGAATATGTGGTTTTAGATGAAGCTGATGAGATGCTTAATATGGGCTTTCAGGATGATGTTGAGTTTATTCTTCAAAATACACCTAAGAAAGAAAGTACATGGCTTTTCAGTGCTACTATGCCTCCGGAAATAAGAAGGGTAAGCCGGAAATATATGAAAGAACCTGTAGAGGTTACGGTAGGACAGATAAACACAGCCAATAAAAACATTGATCATCAATACTTCGTTGTTTCATCTCAGCATCGCTATGAGGCTTTGAAGCGTTTAATTGATTTTAATCCCGGTATTTACGGCATCATCTTTACACGAACTAAAATGGATGCACAGCAAATTGCTGAAAAACTTACACGTGAAGGTTATGATATTGATGCATTGCATGGCGACCTTACACAGGCACAGCGTGATTCGGTTATGGGTCAGTTTCGTGATAAAACATTGCAACTGCTCATTGCAACCGATGTAGCCGCACGAGGTATAGATGTAAAAGATATTACCCATGTAATTAACTATGAATTACCGGATGATATTGAAGTGTACACACACCGTAGCGGGCGTACAGGCCGTGCAGGTAAAACGGGTATTTGTATGAGTATTGTACACAGCCGTGAAATTGGCAAAGTAAGACAGATTGAACGTATTGTAAAAGTACCCTTTCATAAATTGGAAATTCCCAGTGGTAAAGATGTGTGCAGAAAGCAGTTCTTCTCTTTTATGGATAAAATTATAAGTGCTGATGTAAGTAATGCGGAGTATGAAACATATGTTCCTATGCTTCAGGAAAAATTTGCAGATATGAGCAAAGAAGAAATTCTGAAACGTATGGCGGCTATGGAATTTGATCGTTTTCTCAAATATTATGAAAATGCAGAAGATCTTAATGTGCGTGAGCGTAAATCTTCTTTCGATAAATTCAGCAGAGACAGCCGCAGCGGTGAACGTGCCGGCACCCGCTCACGTGAACCCTATCGTGATACACAGGGCAGAGACTTTAAAAGCGGTAGCGGTAACTATACCAAACTTTTTGTAAACCTTGGCAGCAAAGATGGCTTTTATAAAGCCAGTTTCCTGCAATTTATTCTTGATATGAGTGAATTACGTAAAGAAGCTCTTGGCAAAATTGATATGCGTGAACTCAATACCTGGGTGGAAGTTGATAAAAAAGCCGCCGGACAAATGATCAAAGCCATCAATGGAAAAAAATTCAAAGGCAGAAGCATTCGTATGAATGAGGCAGAGAGCAGATAAAACATTCCATTGTTTATAAAGAAAAAAGAGGATGCACTGCATCCTCTTTTTTTATCAATAGTGCTTAAACCTATCCTGTTTTTGCTTTTATAAAATCACTTACCAGGTAACTGATGAGTTTGCCTACAGAATCACTTTTTCTTCCATCACTTAAAAAACTGGCACCTTCACAAATGTGCAAATAAGCTGTTTTGGTATCTACAGCGGTAAAATTAACATACTGCCGTGCATGTATGGGCGAAATACCTGAGGGCGTACCTGCACTGCTTAATGTGTGTTCTATACTGTCAAGGTCCAGTTCAATTCCTGTATATGTATCATCTGCAAATCCTGTAGCATGTGCTACTGCCTGTATGAAATTCCGTTTTTCATGGATAAAAATATCTTCATAGGTAATAAAATCAAGAAAAGGATTGTTTACAATATCCAGCCACACATTCTGAGGTATGTAATTTTCATGTACACCAACAACACAATATTTGAGCAAATAACCATCCTCTTCGGCATAACGGAATGCATTACCGCTATGCCTTCCTTCCATAGGACGGTAATCTGTATGTGCATCGAGGTTAATACAATTTATTTGAGCCAGGGATAATAACCCTGCTTTATGCCATCCTTTTGCTGCACCTTTAATAAGTGGATACGCATTATTATGTCCGCCACCAATGGCAATCGGTATTTTTTGTGTGGCAGTAATAAGTTTAGTCAACTCTTCCACTTCATTATCAATCATATTTACAGCATGCCTGTATGCATCTACTTTTTCTTCAAAGCTATGTGCGTTATTTTCTATTAATGATTCAGCATCAGCAAAATCAAAATGACCCAGCAGCAGTATTTCATCACCCCCCAGAAAGTCATTACTTTGAATATTAAGAAACGAATTCAAAAAAGGAAACCATGCTGTATCTGCACCACCAATACCGTAATTAGCTTTAACGCCAATATCTTCAGGAATGCCAAAGATTACAAATCTGGCAGCAGATGCCTGCAGTGCCTGTTCCAAATCATTACTGCTCTGCAGTATTTGTAACCGCTCACCCAGTTTGGTTTCAAATCTCCGCACTTTAGTGAGCGTAAGTAAATCTTCTTTTGTGTAAAATCGGAATCGTTGCATAACCGAATATAAGTGAAACTTTTCACGATTTTAAAACAGGGAACACAAAAATGTATAAACTCAGGTATTAATAAAAGCTTCATCAGATCCTGCCCTTTCATTAAATTCGCAGATGCCATTAAAGTTTTTAAAACGAAATTTTCTGTCGCCCCTGCTTGAATTGATGCACGACAGCAGGGCTGTAGGAGTAGTACTCATTATAAGTACAATCATATCGCTCTTATTTAGTAATAGTGTTTGGGGCACTGCTTATATTTCTTTCTGGAATATGGAAACACATGCAGCAGCCACACTGCCTCATACCCTGCTCCATTGGATAAATGATGGATTAATGGCTATTTTCTTTTTTCAGGTGGGTATGGAAATAAAAAGAGAGCTGATAAATGGAGAGTTGTCTTCTTTTAAACAATCTGTTTTACCTGTAGCCGGTGCAGTTGGTGGCATGCTGGTACCTGCACTTATTTTTATTGCGTTTAATAAAGGTGAAACAACTGCCAATGGCTGGGGCATACCCATGGCAACTGATATTGCTTTTTCGCTGGGAGTTGCCTCTTTACTTGGCAAGCGTGTTCCGTTATCGTTAAAAATATTTTTAACTGCTTTGGCTATTATTGATGATTTGGGAGCCATTGTTGCCATTGCAGTATTTTATACAGATGCTATTCATACTACTTATCTTCTTTCTGGTATAGGATTAACAGCAATTCTGTTTCTATTGAATTACTTTAAACTTCCATTTGGATTCTGGAATTTCATGGCAGGAATTGCAATCTGGTTTTGTATTTATAATTCAGGAGTACACGCTACCATTGCAGGGGTATTATTTGCATTTACTATTCCCATGCGTCAATTATCAAACCTTGAACATGCTCTTCATAACTATGTTAACTTTTTAATTATACCCATTTTTGCTTTGGCTAATACTGCCATTGTAATACCGGATGGCTTTACAGCTATGCTCAACAGTAACTTAAGTTTGGGAATTATGCTGGGCCTTGTTTCAGGTAAGCCCATTGGTATTTTTCTATTCACATTTATACTGGTACAACTTAAAGTGGGTAAACTGGCGAAGGGAATTGAATGGAAGCATATTATTGGAATGGGTTTACTGGCCGGTATTGGTTTTACCATGAGTATTTTTATTGCCATGCTTGCATTTAAGAATTCTTTCACACAGGATATGAGTAAAATGGCCGTTATGATAGCATCATTCACAGCAATGCTTTTGGCTTATGCATGGTTTAAAATTTTCACAAAAGAATCTTCTAGAAAAGAAACGGCATCATTTTAGGAATATGTTGGGCAAAATCAAAATCATGAACACGGCACGTCCTGTTTTTATCACAGCATTTTTACTTTGTATTTCTTATATGGTTGCTGCACAACAGTATAAACAGCAAATAGGTGTAAGGCTTGGAAGTACTGAACAGGCCATTGCAAGCGGTTTCACCTATCGTTATTTTATGAACGAAAAATCAGCTGTAGAAGCAATTGCCAATTTGGGAGGTACTTCGTTTGCGCTTGGTGCTTTGTATCAGCGGTTTGCTCCCATCAGTGGTGTTGAAAATTTACAGTGGTTCTATGGGGCGGGTGCATATGTTGGATTCAGAGGGTTCGATAATTTTGGTTTGATGGGTATTGCCGGGCTGGATTATCAATTTACAGAGCTTCCCATCAATTTGTCACTGGACTGGAAACCCGAATTAAATCTTATTGAAGGCGTTGCATTCAGAGCATCTGCTGTGGCAGTTTCAGTTCGCTTCGCATTCGGAAAAGTAAAATAATGATTCCTGTTCTCTTGGTAAAGACCCTGAATAGCCAGGGTCTTTTTATTTAAATAAGTTAAACTAACTTTAGCTGATGAAACTTTTTTCTGCATCACAAATCAAAGATTGGGATGCTTACACCATTGCGGAAGAACCTGTAGCTTCAATTCAATTAATGGAACGTGCTGCTGCCCAATGTTGTGAATGGATTATTCAAAATGGGTTTGCTGCTAAGCACCTGCACATTTTTTGTGGTAAAGGAAATAATGGTGGCGATGGATTAGCCATTGCAAGACTACTCCTGCAAAAAGGTTGTAAAGTTACAACCTATGTACTGGAGTTTGGACATAAAGGCACTGATGATTTTCAAACTAATCTGCATAAGCTTCATTCTCTCACATTTGACATTCACTTTATACAATCAGAATTTTTCTTCCCTGTTTTACAACGAGATGATGTTGTTATTGACGCTATGCTGGGCACAGGACTTAGTAAACCACTTGAAGGTGTTACAGAAAAACTCATACAGCATCTCAATCAATGTGGCGCCACATCTATTGCTGTTGATTTACCCACAGGTATGTATGCCGATGTGAGTTGTAAAGAAGCAGTAGTTTTTCATGCACAGCACACACTTACGTTTCAGCAACCTAAACTTTGTTTTATGATGGATGAAAACAAAGATTTGTTTGGGAAAGTACATGTACTCAACATTGGTTTGCATAAACGGTTTACCCAATTAGCTGATTCACCGTATTTTCTCATCGATTACTCAATTATAAAACAGTTGCTTAAAACACGAACTGATTTTTCCCATAAAGGCAATTATGGTCATGCCTTATTAATTAATGGTAGTTATGGAAAAATTGGTGCTGCAGTTCTCAGTACAAAGGCATGTTTACGAAGTGGTGCAGGATTGGCTACAGCCTTTGTACCTCAATGTGGTTATACAATTTTACAATCTTCTGTACCTGAAGCAATGGTTGAAACAGATACGAATCAGTTTTATGTTTCACAAGTTCCTAAAGAACTATCCCGTTACTCGGCTATATGTATCGGACCTGGTATAGGTTTGCATCAGGATACTGCCGGTGTACTTATTGAATTGTTAAAACAAACTCATCAGGCTGTAATACTTGATGCCGATGCATTAAACCTGCTTAGCATCAAACAAAATATAGCCGAGTTGCTGCACCATGATTGTATTTTTACCCCTCATCCTAAAGAATTTGAACGCCTTTTTGGTAAAACAGAAAATGATTTTGAACGCATGCAGGTAGCATTGCATTATGCTGCCAAACTAAATATTCATATTGTTCTCAAAACACATCATACACTCATAGCCTGTCCGGATGGCAAAGCATTTTTTAATACTACGGGCAATTCAGGAATGGCAACCGCAGGCAGTGGTGATGTGTTAAGCGGTATTATCACTGGTTTGGCAGCTCAGGGTTACAGAGCAGCAGATGCTTGTATTTTGGGTGTTTATCTGCATGGATTAGCGGGAGATATAGCCGCTGCACAATTATCAAAAGAAGCTCTTATTGCGGGTGATATTATTCAATTTCTGGGCGAAGCATGGAAAACCATCCAACCGGATAAATGAAACAATCTGAATTGAAGGTGTTATTTTTTGTGCAGTTACCCTATTCTATAAATGCAACGTAAGCTGATTCATCAGGTAATAAAATCATTTGCCTGCGCTACACATTATTTTCCGCTTTATAGAAACCAGCTAATGTATTATGGTCGGGGTAGAAAGAATATGTTTTTTTCTGTCTGAAAAATTACGCTGGTACCACATCATACTTTATAAACTTTACAGGCCGGTTACTGTAACAAAGTAAATTTAAAGAAGGATTCAAAAATACCGGCATATTGTTATAATAGTGTCAATAAAAAAACTTCACTGATATCTATCAGTGAAGTTTTGATTAATAACGTATTAGCACTTTCTAAAACTATTCAAGCTCCAATCCCCATTCAATTCCTTTTTCTGTGGCAGGTACACCTTGTTTCATCCATACAGGCATGGGTGTTCCCTTCAGATAATGATCAAAGAATTGCTGCTCTCGTATCTGTATATCTTTTCTGTTTCTGCGTTCAACCAGGTTGTGTGCTTCACCATTATAGTTAAGCATCCAGCTGGGTTTACCTAAGCGACGCAAGCCTGTAAACAATTCAATTCCCTGATACCAGGGCACAGCACCATCTGCATCATTAGCCATAATTACAATCGGTGTTTTAACCTTGGGTAAATGAAATAAGGGTGAGTTTTCAATAAACAATGGTAACTTTTCCCAAAGTGTAGCTCCAATCCGGCTCTGTGATTTTTCATATTGAAACTGACGGTTTATGCCACTCTCCCAGCGAATACCACCATAAGCACTCGTCATATTTGCAACAGGTGCACCCGACCATGCCGCAGAAAATAAATTAGTCATGGTTACAAGTTGAGCTACTTGTATACCTCCCCAGCTTTGTCCCTGTATGCCAATTTTTGTGCTATCTACATAACCCAGTTTTACGATGGCTCTTGCACCGCTCACCACATGATCATAGCAATCTTTTGCAGGACGACCAACGGTGTAATGAATATCAGGAGAAAAAACAATATAGCCACGGCTCACAAAAAATGAAATGTTCAAACGGCTGGGCGTAGGCGATGGTGCCTGATACTGATGCAATGTTTCAGAATGCGTTTCATAGAAATAGCAAATCATGGGATATTTTTTCTTTGGATCAAAATCCTCAGGTTTGTAAATGATACCCTCATTCATTTTGCCATTGTATGCTTTCCATTTAAACAATTCTGCTGTACCCCAGTTATACTGCTGCTGCTGTGGATTGACAGCACTCAGTTGTTTTGACGAATTAATATCGTTACCGGTTACTACAGCTACATTATAACTTTCTTTATAACTACCTTTTAAATATCCAAATACGGGACTGTTAGCAGCTTTAAAATAGCTATTCATACTTACAGGAAACGTTTGCTTTACACCGGCATTGTAAACAAATGGCTCACCCAGTTTATACAACTTCAATCCACTGCCCTTTTCTTTATGATCAAATAAATTAAATAATAAAGATTGATTGAGTTTTACAAACTGCTCTTCACGGTCAGTTCTGATGTAACGGAATGTGATTAAATTTTTACGACCTGCTCCTGCAGTTAAGCAAACGGGCTTTGCTACACCACCGGCATCTACTTTCCATATATCGTATTTATCATATACGTAGAGAAATGCATCATTCTCTTCCCATCCCATAACACCATGTGGTGGCGGATCGTCAGGATTATCAAAGTCTTCATCCCACAACGGCACCATTATCTCTTTTGAAATATTGCGGATTTTTCCATCAGCAATTGAATAAGAAAAGTAGTGTTTCTGCTTCCAGTCATACCATACTGCAAATTTTGCTTTGGGTGAAATGGATGCACCGCTTCTTATTTTTTTAGCAATCAATGTACGTTCACCTGTATTGGTGTTAACGAGGTACACATCATTCCAGTTACTTTGCTCCCATTGGCTTTGCACACGGTATGCTTTATTGGTTTCTCCTATTGCATAATTTGAATTATCATCATCTGTTGTTTCAATACGTTCCAGATTTTCATCGCCTAATGGTGTTACAGCAGTTGAATTATTATTGATAACACCCAGATAACTTCTTCTCAATTCATTATTGAGTTGATAGAGTTGCTGTGTTTGCAGATAATCTTCATTGTAATGCCAGATGTCGAGCCTGGCTGTTTCAAACTCAACCAGTGTGGTATCCTTTGGTTTTCTTACAGGAGCCAATCCAAAAAACAAGCGCTCCCCATTTTTACTGAATTTATTTTGATAATCAGGACTAATGGTTAAGCCCTGTTTAATACCGCTGGTAGTTCGTTCCGCTTTTAAAATAGCTTCAGGCATTCCTGTTTTGTAATACCAGAGCTTGTAAAACTTTTTCAGGGCTTTACTGGCGCTGTCACGCTCAGCTACAAATGCCAGTTGATTGCCTTCTTCATCCATTGCATAATTTTTAGCATCATTAAATCCTCTGAGCACTGTATCAATTTTACCTGTAGCCGTGTTCATCCAGAGCACATAAGCCTTCGTCAATGTATCACCGTTCTTCTTTGTAGTTTCAATAAGTAATGCGTTTCCTTTCTTACTGAAATAATAGTCACTTACCAATTTGAATTTCTTTTCCTCGCCATTATTCAGATTACGTACAACCAAATCTGTTCCTTCTTCTACAGGATCTTCTGCCGGGCGTGGCGCTGGTCTTGTTGCAGGCTTGGGCGATTGTAAAACATTGATGCCTTTGGTTTTGGCTTCATTTGCTTTTAACTTCAAACTATCTGCTACACGCATCAGGCTATCAGCCATTGCTACCATCTTATTAATTTGTGTAAGAGAATCCTGTTTGGACGCCGGCGCCGGTGGTACGGGCAATGATTTTTCTAAATGATAGGCCAGCCAACCACTTGCTTTTTCAGGCGTTTTGTATGTTTTTACCCTGGGCCATTTCCACACACTGTCTTTTCCCAGTTCAATCATGGCTAAACTGTCCTTGGGCATATCATCAGGGCGTTTCTTTTTAATGCGTGCCTCACGGGTATCTTTAAACAACGGACGAATTTTAAACACCACATAACGGTTATCGTCTGTAATTACATGATTATAACCACGTGCAATTGCTTTTTTATAAGCACCATCTGTTGATTGAATAACAAGTTCGCCATCCCCTTCCTGCGGATTAATCATGTACACCACCCATTTACCATCATTGCTGATAATGGTTTGCTGTACACTCTGCCATCCGTCATATACAGAATGATCCAATGGCTTTTTTTGGGCAAAACTCAACAGGCAAGAAATAATACCTGCAATAGAAAAAATTCCTTTTCTCATATATAAGTTGGTTTGAAAAATGTGGCTAAAGCTATTTAAAAAACAGTTTTACTGATCGCTTTTTACACGAATGGAAAAAGATTGATGACGCTTAAGGATAAAGTAAGTATGCAGCAGCACACTTAACAAAATAAGTGCTGCTCCTGTATAAAAACTAAAACTCAATTCCAGATTTTCCTTAAACATGATAAAAGCCAGCATAATTCCATACAACGGCTCCAGATTAAAACTCAGGTTTACGGTATAGGCAGAAAGCCTTTTCAAAGCATTACCCGTTAACGTAAATGCCCAAACAGAACAAAACCAGGCCAGAAATAACAGCCATCCTAAATTGCTCCATCCGGGAATTAGCGATGAAGGAAAATAATGCAGGTAAAAAGGTAATAATAACGTGAGCCATAAAAAACCACCACTCAATTGCCAGGTTAAAACCGTTTCGCTGTTAAAAACTTTCAAATACCGGCGCAGCAGCACCATAGAAAAAGCGAGTAACAAGGCACAGGTTACACCCAGAATAATTCCCGTTTGATAACGTCCATCAAAATGAAAAATAATACTGATGCCGGCCATTACTAAAAGACCAAGGAGTACTTCTTTAAAATCAACCGGCTTTTTTTCAAGTAAGGGTTCAGTAAGTGCAGTAAAAAAACCAACGGATGAAAAACAAATTAATGCCACTGAAACATTGGCTGTTTTAATACTTCCATAAAACGTAACCCAGTGCATAGCTGCCAAAAAACCAACGCCGCTTAATTGCAAAGCCTGCTTCCAACTGATGCGTTGTAATTTTTTAGTTAATGAAAAAAGCAGCCACATAGTAGCCGCAGTAAGCAGTAAACGCCACCAAACCAATAACCCTTCATTAAGCGTAATTAACTTGCCCAATACACCTGTAAATCCAGCCAGGAAGATGGAAAGATGGAGTTGAAGGAATGCTTTTTTCATCTTTTCCAAAGAAAAGAAATATTTGGATGCCGAATGAGTTGACAGAATTATATTTGATTTTAAAAATTACAGAATGACACCCGTTATTACCTTGAAGAATCTATGGAAAAATTATGGCAGTAAGTCTGTACTTAAAGGAATTGATGTTTCTATACATGCAGGTCAGGTTATAGGATATATCGGCCCCAATGGTGCGGGCAAAAGTACCACAGTAAAAATTCTCTGCGGGTTAATCACCGATTTTGAAGGCGAAGTATATGTTAATGGAATTGATATAAAAAAAGATCCGCTTACCATTAAACAAAAAATTGGTTATGTACCTGAACTGGCTGAGTTATATGATGTGCTTACACCTTTGGAATTTTTAAAACTTATGGGTGAATTGTACAACATGGAACAAAAAGTGGCTGAAGAAAGAGCGATTAAAATGCTTACGGCTTTTGATTTGGGGAATAACCTGCACAGCCGTATGGATACCTTCAGCAAGGGCATGCGTCAAAAAGTATTACTTACATCCGGTCTGCTTCATAATCCTGAAATCATTATTCTGGATGAACCCTTGAGCGGTTTGGATGCCAATAGTGTGATTATTGTAAAAGACCTCATTACCAAACTTGCCAGAGAAGGTAAAACTATTTTCTACTGCAGTCATATGATGGATATTGTAGAAAAAGTGAGCGACAGAATTATACTTATCAATAACGGTACCATTGTAGCTGATGGAAGTTTTGATGATCTGAAACAAAACATGGGCGATACAAGTCTTGAAAAAATATTTGCCAATCTTACTGCAAAGGAAGAGTTGAGTACCGCAGCTGATCAATTACTAAATGCACTCGATTAACACCCTGAGTTATGAACATAATTAACCGGTATCTATTACGCTTTATATTAATCCCTGCTTCGTTTTATGAAAAAGCCGGCATTCACCTGCCGCACTTAAAAGCAATTCTTACAGCCAAACTTACCATAGACGACAGAAGACCCAACTCTTTTCAGCAGGTAAAGCAACAAACGGATGAACCTAAAGCCATCAACAACGCTACATTGGGTACTATTTTTATAAGTCTGCTTTTTGGACTGTTTATGCTCATTTCTCTTTTATACGGGAGTAATTACACCACAAAACTTACCCTATTTTTCAGCATGTACATTTTTATGCTGGCGGGCACTTTGATTACTGATTTTACTACGGTATTGCTTGATATAAGAGATAATCTGATCATTCTACCCAAACCGGTAAATGACAGAACAGTAGTAATGGCAAGGCTGCTCCATATTTTTATACATATAAGTAAGCTTGCAGTGCCATTAAGTTTGCCGGCTGTACTATTGATAGCTATTATGAAAGGTATTACAGGCGCCTTACTCATTATTCCACTTTTATTTATTGCCACCGCTTTAACTATTTTCTTTGTGAATGCTGCCTATCTGTTAGTACTGAAAATTACCTCACCTGAAAAGTTTAAAAATTTTATCACCTATTTTCAAATACTGTTTGCTGTTTTAATTTTTGCTTCTTATCAGGTAGTACCCAGAATTATCAATAAAGCACATCTGGAAAATTTAGATATTACACAAATAAAATGGATATGGCTGTTGCCTCCATACTGGCTGGGCCGCACATGGGATGCATTTATTTTATGGCGTATGACGGAAGCTGATCTTATTGCCATAAGTCTTTGTGTAATTTTACCTGTTTTATTCATTTGGTTAGTCATAAAGTTTTTTGCACCATCGTTCAATAAAAAATTATCAATGATAAGCGGCGGCAGTGAAAGCACAACAACTGCATCACATAAAATACAAAGCAGTACTTCTACTAAAAAAATTGCCACGGTACTCGCTTCTATTTTTGCAAAGCAGGGAACAGAAAGAGCCGGCTTTCAACTCTGCTGGAATATGATGAGCCGCAGCAGAGAATTTAAAATTAAAGTGTATCCTTCCATTGGCTATCTGGGTATTTATCTTTTTATTTTGCTCTTTAATCAAAAAGGAACAGGCAGTTTAAATGATCCTGATGCCAAACGAATCATATTTATCACAGTTACATATATCAGCAGTATGCTGGTATCTACTGCACTGCAGCACATCACTGTTTCTGAAAAATGGAAAGCATCATGGATTTATTTTACAGCGCCGGTACAACAACCGGGCATGTTAATTACTGCTTCGGTTAAAGCTGCGCTCGTACGGTTTTTTCTGCCGGTTGTTATCATTGTTTCCACTGCATCAGTCATTCTTTGGGGTATATCTATGATACCTAATCTTGCGCTTGGTTTTATAAACCAGATTCTGTTTTTTATGATAAGTTCATTGGTTACTTTGCAAAAACTTCCTTTTTCAAATGCCCCTGAGAATGTGGTTAAAGGTAATTCGTTTTTAAGAGGTCTTTTTGTATTGGTTCTTATAGGCACTCTTGGATTGATCCATTACATACTGTTTGAAAAAATATGGATTATTACAATTTTGTCCTGCATAAGTTTGATGGTTTCTTATGTTCTTTTCCGAAAACTGGGTAACACAACATGGAGGCAATTAAAAATGAACTATGAAGTTTAGGGGGTTTTTTTAAACAGAATTATCAAGTTGCTATGGCGCTTCTGCCGTTTTTGATGCGGCGGCGGTAGTTTTTGAAAATGCTCTGCCAGCGGAGATTAAGTACTCCCAGAATACCTTCTTTTACAATTCCTTTGTTCATTTTACTTACACCCAGTTTGCGGTCAATAAATGTAATAGGTACTTCTTCAATTGTAAAGTGAAGTTTCCATGCAGCAAATTTCATTTCAATCTGGAAGGCATAACCTACAAATGAAATTTCATCAAGGTTCATGGTTTCCAGTACTTCTTTTTTATAACATACAAAACCTGCTGTAGGATCTTTTACCGGCATCCACAGGATCATGCGTGTATAATAGGAAGCTCCTTTTGAAAGAAAAATTCTGTCCCATGGCCAGTTTTCTACTGTTCCTCCACTTATATAGCGGCTGCCAACAGCAACATCAGCCCCATTGTTTTTACACGCATCATACAAACGGTTTAAGTCTTTTGGGTTGTGACTGAAATCGGCATCCATTTCAAAAATGAACGAATACCCTTTTTCAATGCACCATTTGAATCCGTGAATATATGCGGTACCTAAACCTAATTTACCTTTACGTTCTTCAATAAACAGGTGTCCTTCAAATTGAGGGATTAACTTTTTTACAATGTCTGCAGTACCATCAGGTGATCCATCATCAATTATTAATACATGAAAGCCCGAATTTAAATGAAACACCGCACGGATGATGTTTTCAACATTATCCTTTTCATTATAGGTAGGTATGATTACAATTTTTTCCAACTGTTTTTATTAAAAGTGCAATATACTTGAATTAAAAAAGCAAGTAACGTGCAAACGCACCTCTTCAATGGTTTAGTTCTTTTTTAACAGGGTGCGGTTGAAAATTTCAGAAAGCTTTTGTTTTGTATGCAGTGGAAAATCGCCTTTCATCATCCAGTCGTAATACTGTGGTTCACTTTTGAGTACATCAGCCACCGGTCTTCCTTTATGCTTGCCAAAATTAAAAATTTCTTTTCCATTTTCCATGATGAAGCGGCGTGCGAAATCCACAATTTCTTCCTCACCTGTTGCTTTTAATATGGACTCAACACTTTTACCCAGTTGTGGATAACGCTCTACCTGTGCCAGCAATACTTCCCAGGTAGCGCCGGCATCAGCTTCTGCACTGTGGGCGTCGTCGAGGTTTTTGTTGCAATAAAACTTATAGGCTGCAGATAATGTGCGCTGTTCCATTTGGTGAAATATACGCTGCACATCTACCAGCTTTGTTGATTTTAAATCGATTTCAATACCCACCCTCAAAAACTCTTCCATCAAAATAGGAATATCAAAGCGGTTACTGTTATACCCTCCCAGGTCACAACCATCAATAAACTGCTTGATTTCATTGGCTGCCTGTTTAAACGTAGGCGCATCTTTCACCATTTCATTGGTAATGCCGTGTACTTCAGTTGCACCCGGAGGAATGGGCATTTCAGGATTAATGAGTTTACGCTTAATCTGTTTACTGCCATCAGGAGATATTTTAATAATAGCAATCTCAATAATGCGGTCGGTACTTAAGTTTACACCTGTAGTTTCAAGGTCAAAAATGGCCAGCGGCTTTTTTAGTTCAAGATTCATGGATGATGCGGTTTGTGCTGAATTGGCTGAAAAGTTAAGCGGTAATTGTTCTGTCATGGGCAAATGTACTAAAACAGCCTTTGCCTGCGTTTATAGGAAAGGAAAAAAGGTGAAGATCCTGAAGATGAATGTGTTTTCACGAAAATGGCTATTTTTACCGAACCAAAATCCTTCGAAAATGAAAAAAATGATTACCGTTGTTTTAGTTGCATGTGCACTCTCGATTGTTGCCGCTTCTTGTATGAGTACAGGAAAATTGGGTTGCCCTACTAATACAGTGTCCAATAAACCTTTTCGCTCATAACTTGTTATCTGTGCAAAACCCTTTATGAATTGGATAGAACTGGCATCTGCTGAACAATTGGATGCTATTATTACTGCTTCAGCCACAAAGCCACAAATAATTTTTAAGCACAGTACCCGCTGTAGCATCAGCACCATGGCCAAAAGCAGGTTGGAGCGTGCATCCAAACCTGATGAACTTCCCTTTTATTATCTTGATTTATTGAGTTATCGACCCATTTCCAACAAAATTGCTGAGGTATTTGATGTGGAGCATCAGTCACCACAAGTATTAGTAATTAAAAATGGTGAATGTGTTTACACGGAAAGCCACAGTGGCATTTCAATGGATGAAATTTTGGATAAAGCCGGAATGAATTGATGCCATTAAACTCAAAGAATATTTTTTTGCTGGATGCGTTTGGTGCATTCCTATCTTCATTATTTGCGCTGCTTATCTGTTTTTTCTTTCGAAAAGAAACGGGCTTTCCACAGCAGATTTTACTTATAATGATTTTGCTTCCAAGTATCTATTTTTTCATTTCCATCTTCAGTCATATAAGTGCAGGTAAAAAATGGAAGCAACTGCTCAAGCTCATTATAGTTTTAAACTTATTGTATTGTGTACTCAATGCAGGTTTTCTTATTTTTCTACGCCATCAATTAACGGCAATTGGAACAACTTATTTGATTCTGGAAATCATTGTCATTTTGCTTATAGTAATAGTAGAAAACAAACTGTTACAAAACACCGGAGCCACTCTTTAAAGTGGCTCGGTTTCAATCATAAACAAAAGCAATCGTAAACGGCTATTTCTTTTTTCTTGGATTTTCAATGGCAGCCTGTGCCGCAGCTAATCTTGCAATAGGTACACGGAAGGGTGAGCAGCTTACATAATTCATTCCAATGCGATGACAGAATTTAACACTTGCCGGATCACCACCATGCTCCCCGCATATACCCACCTTTAACTGAGGTTTTGTTTTGCGTCCGTTATCAGTTCCGGCTTTTATGAGCTGGCCGATGCCATCCTGATCAATGGTTTGAAACGGATCATCCGGTAAAATTTTAAGGTCAAGATATTTGGGCAGGAAGCCGCCAATATCATCTCTGCTGAAACCAAAACTCATCTGCGTAAGATCATTGGTGCCAAAGCTGAAGAAGTCAGCCACTTTTGCCATATAATCTGCACGCAGGGCAGCACGTGGTGTTTCAATCATGGTACCATAGAGGTAAGGAATTTTTTTAAGTTTGTATTTGGCACAAACCTCAGCATACACCCTGTCTACAATTTCTTTTTGATGACGGAGTTCATGTGCAATAACTGTTACCGGCACCATAATTTCGGGCATGGCTTTTTTGCCGGCTTTTACTAATTCTGCAGTGGCTTCAAATATGGCACGTACCTGCATTTCTGTAATTTCAGGATAGCTGATGCCGAGACGAACACCACGGTGACCAAGCATAGGATTGTTTTCATGCAGGGCCAGCACACGTCTGTTAAGCATGCCCATACTTATCCCCAGCTCCTTACTCAGCTCACGAAGTTTTTCTTTATCATGCGGAACAAATTCATGCAATGGCGGATCCAGCAAACGAATGGTTACCGGATGACCGTTCATTACCTTGAGCGTATCTTTTACATCTTTCTTTACATACTTAAACAAACCGTTTAAAGCTTCTCTGCGTTCTTTCTCCGTTTTACTTACAATCATCTTACGTAATTGAAACAGCGGCGCTTCACTTCCTTCCCCGTAAAACATATGCTCTGTACGGAAGAGGCCAATACCTTCAGCACCAAATTTAACGGCAGCTAAAGCATCCTGTGGTGTTTCAGCATTGGCACGCACACCTATCTGCTTGGTTATATCCACCAGCTTCATCAAATCTTTATAACTCTGATTTTTTTCGATATCAATATCTACCAATGGCAACTGATTTTCATACACTAATCCTTTGGTACCATTTAAACTAATCCACTCTCCTTCTTTTATAATGACATCACCTTTTGCTTTAAAATATTTCGCTTCCTGATGAATTTCAATATCATTACAACCTACTATACAGCATTTGCCCCAGCCACGTGCCACTAATGCAGCATGTGAGGTCATACCACCTTTGGTAGTTAAGATTGCCTGCGCTTTGTGCATACCATCAACATCCTCGGGACTTGTTTCTTCACGCACCAGAATTACCTTTTCACCTCTGGCGGCCCACTCCACTGCTTCAGCACTTGTAAACACCACTCTTCCTTTGGCACCACCGGGGCCTGCAGGTAATCCTTTGGCAATAATGGGTTTGGTAAGTTCTGCTTTGGGATCCAGCATGGGCAGTAATAATTCCACCAATTGATTGGGAGCTACACGCATAATAGCAGTTTTGGCATCAATCAATTTTGCCTTATACATTTCAGTAGCCATACGCACTGCTGCCACACCATTACGTTTGCCCACCCGGCATTGCAGCATGTAAAGTTTTCCTTTTTCAATCGTAAACTCAATATCCTGCATGTCTTTGTAATGCTTCTCTAATTTCTTTTGATACCCATAAAGTTCTTTGTATTGAGCTGGCATCATTTTTTCCAATGTGGTGAAATGCTCACTCTGTGCATTTTTTGAATATTCATTTACAGGTGCCGGTGTACGTATGCCTGCTACCACATCTTCACCCTGTGCATTCACTAAATACTCACCATAAAATTGATTTTCGCCATTGCCCGGATTACGTGTAAAAGCAACACCGGTACAACTGTCATCGCCCATATTTCCAAACACCATAGCCTGAATATTAACGGCTGTACCCCATTCATGCGGAATTTTTTCAATACGGCGGTATTCAATGGCCCGTTTACCATTCCAGCTGGCAAATACTGCACCCATGCCACCCCACAGTTGCTCTACGGGATCATCAGGAAAGGCTTTGCCCAATACTTTGAGTATGGTTTTTTTATAACTTTTTACCAACTCTTTCAATTGCTCAGCTGTAAGTTCTGTATCACTTGTGTAGCCGCTTTGTTTTTTTACATGCTCCAATTGCTCATCTAATAATTTACGAATGCCTTTGCTGCCTTTTAATTCAACACCTGCTGCTTTTTCCATCACCACATCGGCATACATCATGATTAACCTGCGATAGGCATCATAAGCAAATCGTTCATCGTTGCTCTGCGCAATCAATCCTTTAATGGTTTGTTCATTCAGGCCCACATTTAAAATGGTTTCCATCATGCCCGGCATACTTTTGCGTGCACCTGAACGTACAGAAAGCAGAAGGGGATTTTGCACATCACCAAATTTTTTTCCTGTAAACTGCTCCATTATTGACAATGCTGTATCTATTTGTGCTTTCAGAACTTTTGGATAGGTACGTTTATTGGCATAATAATAAGTACAAACTTCAGTGGTAAAAGTACAGCCCGGCGGTACAGGTAAACGTAAAGCCGGCTGACCGGGCATTTCAGCCAGGTTAGCTCATTTGCCACCCAGCAGGTTTTTCATGGATTCGTTTCCATCAGCCTTACCTCCGCCAAAGGAATACACATATTTAATTGGTTTCTTAGTTGTCATGATTGTAGCTTTTTGATTGATGAATCGAGGGTTTTTTAAAACGGGATAAAAGTAGAAGCACCTTAAAAGGTGAGAAATGATGCGAAGCACAAGAAAGGCTAATAAAAGTCAGCACAACTTATGAGGATAAATGGAGCAATTGGTTCTTGAATACAGTAAGCCTGTATAAATTTAAAAAGTTTATTGACAAAGAGATTTCTTTTTCATAGTTTGTGAATGCTTATTTTCTTTTGCCACATTGTTGCACATCTTAATGAGTTGAACATCCCGCCATTTCTCACTTTAAAACAAAAAACGTATGTGTAAACTATCATTTGGAATGATTGTGTTCCTGCTTGTTATTACTGCATGTAACAATGAGGCAAAACAAGAAGCTTCTACTGAACCCGCAGCTACTGAAACCAAACCTGCCCCTGCAGAGTTTGCCGATGCCAAGTATGCACAGATTGGTAAAGATTTCTTAGCAAACATGAGCTCCGGTAACATGGATTCCTGGGCTAATTCTATGGCTGATAATGTGGTATGGTTATGGAATAATGGCGATAGTATTGCAGGGAAACAAGCCGTGGTTGCTTACTGGAAAGACAGAAGAACCAATGCCATTGATTCTATTTCATTTTCAAATGATATTTGGCTTCCTGTTAAAGTAAATACGCCGCAAAAAAATGAACAACCCGGTGTATGGCTGTTAGGATGGTACCAAATAAGTGCCAAATACAAAACCGGTAAATCAATGAGCCAATGGTCGCATATTGATTACCATTTTGATGCAAACGAAAAAGTGGACCGTGTTATTCAATACCTTGATAGGGTACCTATAAATGCTGCAAGCAAATAGCCATTCAAACTCCGCATTTCAAAGGCATTCCGTAGAGGAATGCCTTTTTTAGTTTCATAATTATGTAAAAATTCTGAACAGTTCACATAAAATGATTTTGATTTTTAAAATAGATGATTAACTTGCATTCAGGTGTTTTTCATAAGTTAGCAACGGCCGATTCTTTTTAGGATTGGCCCTTTTTTTATCCTTTCCATTATTTTAATACAGAAATTTTCAGCGTTCTTGAACTTACCTGTGGAGTGATATTTCTAACTATCCGGTTTTGGTAAGCCGCAATTTTCCCCAAACCCCCGCATCAGCCTCATTTTTAGCCTCATTCCCCTATCTTTGCCGCCCTTGACCACCATAGCCACGGCGACGGTGGTCTTGTACTAAAAAATCAACTTTAGAAAATTGTTTATGGAGAATCTGATCTATCTCGTTCCCGCTATGGCAGTCATTGGATTGCTGTACACTTTTGTAAAATTCAACTGGGTTTCCAAACAAGATGCCGGTAATGAACGCATGAAAGAAATCAGCAATCATATTGCTGAAGGTGCCATGGCGTTCCTGAAAGCTGAATGGAAAATCCTGGGCTATTTCGTAGTTATTGTTGCCATTCTTTTAGGAGTGATGGCTATGGCCAATCCTAACAGTCACTGGAGCATTGCACTGGCATTTGTAATTGGGGCCGTATTCAGCGCTACTGCCGGTTACATCGGTATGCGCATTGCTACCAAGAGCAATGTACGCACAGCGCATGCAGCACGCACCAGTTTGAGCAAAGCACTCAATGTATCGTTTACAGGTGGTTCTGTAATGGGCCTGGGTGTGGCAGGTTTGGCGGTGCTCGGTTTGGGCGGATTATTCATCATATTAAAAGCCATATTTGTACCTGCAGGTGCTGATGTTAACGGCCCTGAAATGCTTCGTACAATTGAAGTGCTTACAGGTTTTTCGCTGGGTGCTGAAAGTATTGCCCTCTTTGCACGTGTGGGCGGCGGTATCTATACCAAAGCTGCCGACGTAGGTGCTGACCTTGTAGGTAAAGTAGAAGCCGGTATTCCTGAAGATGATCCACGCAACCCTGCTACCATTGCTGATAACGTAGGTGATAACGTAGGTGATGTGGCCGGTATGGGTGCTGACCTGTTTGGTTCTTATGTAGCTACTGTTTTGGCAACAATGGTATTGGGACAAGAAACAAAAAGCATTGACAACTTTGGTGGTCTTGCTCCTATTCTTTTGCCAATGTTGATTGCCGGTTTGGGTATTTTATTTTCCATCATCGGTACATGGATGGTACGCATCAGCGAAAGTGCGGGTGTTAATACAGATGTAGTTCAAAAAGCATTGAACATGGGCAACTGGGGTTCTATCATTCTCACTGCTCTTGCTTCAATTGGACTTGTATATTATATTCTTCCTGAAACAATGGTGCTTCGTGGTAATGAGTTCACCAAATGGGGTGTACTGGGTGCCATTGCTGTGGGTTTGGTAGTAGGTGCGTTGATGAGCATCATTACAGAATATTACACTGCGATGGGTAAGCGTCCTGTATTGAGCATCATCCGTCAATCATCTACTGGTCATGCTACCAACGTTATTGGTGGTTTGGCAATTGGTATGGAAAGTACATTCCTGCCAATCCTTGTTTTAGCAGCCGGTATCTATGGTTCATTTCTTTGTGCCGGTTTGTACGGTGTGGCAATTGCTGCTGCAGGTATGATGGCTACTACAGCCATGCAATTGGCTATTGATGCCTTTGGACCAATTGCTGACAACGCCGGTGGTATTGCAGAGATGAGCGAACTGCCTAAAGAAGTGCGTGAAAAAACAGACGTGCTGGATGCGGTGGGTAATACCACTGCTGCTACAGGTAAAGGTTTTGCCATTGCTTCGGCTGCGTTAACAGCCCTTGCTTTGTTTGCTGCGTTTGTGGGTGTAGCAGGTATTGATGGTATTGATATTTATAAAGCGGATGTACTGGCAGCATTATTTGTGGGTGCTATGATTCCGTTTATCTTCTCTTCACTGGCCATTCGTGCAGTGGGTGAAGCGGCCATGAGCATGGTGGAAGAAGTGCGTCGTCAGTTCCGTACCATTCCGGGTATTATGGAAGGTACCGGTAAACCTGAGTATGATAAATGTGTGGCTATTTCTACTGAAGCTTCTATCAAGAAAATGTTGCTGCCCGGTGCTATCACTATCGTATCGCCCCTTATAATCGGTTTTGCATTTGGCCCCGAAGCGTTGGGTGGTTTCCTTGCAGGCGCTACTGTAAGTGGTGTATTGATGGGCATGTTCCAGAACAACGCCGGTGGTGCCTGGGATAATGCCAAGAAGAGTTTTGAAAAAGGTGTTGAAATCAATGGTGAAGTGTATTACAAAAAGTCGGAGCCGCACAAAGCATCTGTTACAGGTGATACTGTAGGTGATCCGTTTAAAGATACCTCCGGACCTTCAATGAACATTTTGATTAAACTCATGAGTATTGTATCATTGGTAATTGCTCCTACTCTTGCACAGATGTATGGTGGCAATGCACATGGAGCAAAAACAGAGAATATAGAAATCAAAATTGAACAGCAAGAGAATGAAGCCGGTGAAAAGGAAGTAAAATTTGACAATGCATTTTTGAGTGCGTTGCACAAAGACGGATTGATAAGCGATAAAAGTTTTAAAGTAACTTTAAAGAACGATAGCTTGTTGATCAACGATATGCTTCAAACAAAAGATGTATTGGAGAAATATCGTTCGTATCTTAATGGCAAAACAGAGTTAAACGTGGAAGTGAATTTTCAAAAACAATAAGCAACTCTTTTATACAGTCTATCGACTATAAATTGTCTAATCAGACCATTATCATTGCCCCTGCATTTCTATGTGGGGGCGTTTTATTATCCGTTTGATTTTTTCAGCTCATTTATTGTTGTTGATTCAGATTTATCCGGTAAGGTTCACGCCGTCGGATTTGAAGTTGTACCGGAACTTTTATCCAGATACCATACGGTTACAATCAATTTTTCTTATGCGCACTAACTTTTGCCTATGCAGTTATTGATAAAACTAAGCGCACCGCTAAAACTTGTTTACCTTCGCCACTATGCAACAGGCAAAATGGATTTCAGACATTCTCGAAAATCTCAATATTAAAGCACTTAATGAAATGCAACTGGCTTCGTTAAGTGCACAACAACAACATAAAGATATTATTCTCTTTTCAGCCACAGGCTCCGGTAAAACACTTGCGTTTCTGTTGCCTTTAGCCGAACAACTGAAAGCTAACAGTAACAAAACAACAGCGATCATCATTGTTCCGAGCCGTGAGCTGGCAATGCAAATTGAGAATGTATTTAAAAGCTTACAATTGAATTTGAAAGTTACCTGCTGCTATGGCGGACATAAACGGGAGATTGAAGAGAATAATTTAAAGCAAGCTCCTGCCCTGCTCATTGGTACACCGGGAAGATTAGCCGACCATATTCGTAGAGAAAATATCACCACTTCAACCATTGAAACACTGGTGCTGGATGAATTTGATAAGTCACTGGAACTGGGTTTTCTGGAAGAAATGTCCTTCATCATTGGTTCATTACCTGCCATTAACAAACGCATACTCACTTCAGCTACAAGGATGGAAGAGATTCCGGCGTTTGTGGGATTAACGGAGCCTGTAACACTGGATTTTTTAACCGGTAATGAAAACAATGATACAGGTCTTGCCATACAAATCTTGAAAAGTCCGGAGAAAGACAAGATTGACACACTGTTCCGTTTAATTTGTATGCTGGGTAACCGCTCAACCATTGTGTTTTGCAATCACCGTGAAGCTGTGGAACGCACCAGTGAACTATTAAAGGAAAAAGATATTCTTAATGTGTTTTATCATGGCGCCATGGAGCAGCACGAACGGGATGCAGCGCTATGCAAATTCAGAAACGGTACCAGCAATGTATTGGTAACAACTGATTTGGCTGCACGAGGTTTGGATATTGCCAACATCCGTTATATCATTCATTATCATTTACCGCATACGCAAGAATCCTTTACACATCGTAACGGACGTACAGCCCGTATGGAGGCCAGCGGAACTGCTATTGTAATGCTGGGGCCTGATGAAAAATTGCCGTCTTATATTCCTCCAGATGCAACTGCAATTACGTTGCCTGAAACAGCCATCATTCCCGAAAAACCAAAATGGAGTACCTTGTTTATAGCCGCAGGTAAAAAAGATAAAGTGAACAAGATTGATATTGTGGGCTTTCTCACACAAAAAGGTGAACTGAAAAAAGAAGATATCGGCCTGATTGATGTAAAAGATTTTTCATCGTTTGTGGCAGTGAAGAAAATAAAAGCAAGCAACACACTGCAAAAAATAAAAGATCATAAAATCAAGAATAAAAAAGTAAAAATTGCAGTGGCGAAGTAATTGATATGAGTGCGCTTGAAAAAACATATTCATTAAAAGGAGATTTAGTTGATGATGAAACCCGATGTGCTCATTATCATTCACCACTGGATATAATCGCCATTAAATTCAAATGCTGTAATGTATATTATCCTTGTTATGAATGTCATGCAGAGAAAACCAATCATGCTGCAACCGTTTGGCCAAAAGATGAATGGAATACCAAAGCAATTTTGTGCGGTCATTGTAAGACTGAATTAACAATCCGGGAATATATGTTTTCAAATAATGAATGCCCAAATTGCAAAGCAGCATTCAATCCCAATTGCAGCAGGCATTATCATTTGTATTTTGAGGTGTAAAATAGTTTACCACTAAGACACAAAGAAGGCACAAAGAATACAACTGGAATTACAACAGAAGTCAAAAGAAACGGAAGTTTTTTTAAGGTTATCTTAAGTGCCTCAGGTATTTTACTAAATCAAAATTATTTTACTGCGTTTTCTTCTAATCCCTTTTACCTTTACCGCCTCATGAGTTTATTTATAACATCTTCCACCATCATCATTACCTGTCACAAACGAATCGTACCCTATCTGCAAAAAGAAGTGGAGGAACTCGGCTTTACAATTGATGAAGTATTTATTACAGGTGTAAAACTCACCGGTACGATGAATGATTGCATTAAACTCAATCTGAATCTGCGTTGCGCCAGCCAGGTATTGTACAGTTTGGAACAATTCACAGCCAATCACCCTGATGCTATTTACAATCATCTTAAACATATTGCATGGGAAAATATCTTACCTAACCCGGGTTATTTATCTGTTACAAGTAATGTAAATAACCCAACTATCAACAACAGTATGTTTGCCAACCTCAGAGTAAAAGATGCAATAGTTGATCGCTTGCGTGATAAAAGAGGTACACGACCTTCAACGGGCGCAGAACTTACAGGAACTGTAATTCACCTGTTCTGGAAAAATGAAGATGCTGAAATTTTTATTGATACCAGCGGTGATTCACTGGCACGACATGGCTACAGAAAAATTCCGGGACTTGCACCGATGCTGGAAGGCTTGGCAGCCGCTACTATCTTTGCAACAAAGTGGGACAGACAATCACCTTTTATCAATCCCATGTGTGGTTCCGGTACATTGGCGATTGAAGCGGCGTTGATAGCAACCAACAGAAGACCGGGTTTGTTTCGTACCAATTATGCGTTTATGCATGTGCAGGGTTATGATGAAACAGTTTATTTAAAAGAAGATGCGTTACTGGAAGATCAGATTCAGGAAGTGCCCGGATTACACATCATTGCTACTGATTATAATTCCAAAGCGATTGACAATGCAAGAAAAAATGCTGTTGCTGCCGGTGTAAGTAAGTTGATTGATTTTGCAGTTTGTGATTTTGCACAAACAACTGTACCGCAAAACGCAAAAGGTGTGATGATGATCAATCCGGAATATGGTGAACGTTTAGGCGACATCAAAGAACTAGAAGCTACTTACAGCCGCATCGGTGATTTTATGAAGCAGAAATGCGGCGGATATTTTGGTTACATATTTACAGGTAATATGGAACTGGCCAAAAAAATTGGTTTAAAGGCCAACAGAAGAATTGAGTTTTACAACAGTACCATTGATTGCCGTTTACTGGAATATGAATTGTACAGCGGCAGCAGAAGAGATATAAAATAAATATTTGTAAACAGAAGTAAGCGTCATTAACTAAGCAGAATCAATTAGCCGAATTCATTAATTACGCAAACATCATGATAATAGCAGTAAGAACACTGTATAACTAACGATGAAACCGGTTGCACAAAACACCGTCAAAATGGGTAATTCCGCTGTTTTTCTGTAAGCATAAAAGAAGGAACTTGCACACACCCAACGTTCTCATAGGCAAAACCACAACTGACCAAATCCAACGCTTATGAAACTGAAACTTTACACGTTTCTTATTTTATTGTTTTTATCCGTTGCTTCAAAAGCACAGCCATGTGATTCACTCACCGCATCGGCAATAAGCTTTGAATCAAGATGTGCTTCTACGGGAAAGATTATTATTACAGCTGTTAATGGATCCGGTAATTATAATTATTCTGTTAACGGTCCTGTTTCCACTCCATATACATCAAGTAATGAAATTACCGGATTGCCTGCTGGTGCTTATACCATAAGTGTAAAAGATATTATTAAAAATTGTGTGTATACTATTCCCCAGCCGGTAGTTGTAGATGGTGATTATCAGGATCCCCGTTTTGAATTGATAAAAACAAATGTTACCTGTATTAATGGAACTGATGGTACCATTACAATTGAAAATGTACAGTTTGGCCGTGCTCCATTTTCATATTCAATTGTTGCACCTTCTACAAGTGCTGTGGGGCTTACCAGCAGTAATGGTGTGTTTACAGGTCTTGCTACCGGAAATTATTTTATTCAGCAAACAGATTCATGCGGCGGTATTCAAACCCGTAATATTTCTATTTTAAACTACAACTGGTCTATTACGCCCTATACAGTTACGAGAACGGATTGTGACAGTGCTGATGTATTTATTGGATTACGGGATGTATTTGGAAAAGTAAATACGCTTGATTCTGTATTTAACGGGTTTACATACGGAATTATAACACCGGATGGCGATACAATTCTTTCCAACTCTTATAACATGCGAATCAAACTCGGTGATTTGAGAAGACTTCAATTATTTGCAGTTGATAAATGTGGGAACAGAAAAACGGTTACATGGACTGAAAACAAAATACCAAGAGTGGCCAATGCTGTTACCATTACAAATCCCACCTGCTTTGATTTTTCAGCTATCGTTACCGGACAACAACATCTTACTAATCCTGAATATTGCCTGTATGACAGCAGCGGTAACAGTATAAGCTGTAACTCAACCGGAAGTTTCCCCAATCTGGCGTGGGGTAGTTATTGTATAAAAATTACAGATGTATGCTACGATACGGTCATTACAAGATGTTTTAATGCTGTAAAACCTGTGCCATCAGTGGCTGCAAGTGTAACAGTTTCTTATGGCGATGATTGTAATATTGTGACTGTATCTATTGCAGGACAAACAAATTTATTCAATCCTGTTTTTTGTTTGTACGACAGCAGCGATGTGTTGATCAGTTGTAATGCAACAGGTATTTTTGGTAATGTACCCATTGGCAAATATTGCATGAAAATTACTGGCTCTATTTGTAATGATACTACACTCATCCGTTGTTTTGAGGTAATGCCTTTACCTGTGGGTGCCGGTACGGGTACTTCTTTTTCAAATTATGACTGTACAAGTTTTACCGGAACAATTACAGGCACTACCGGGTTGGGCAATGCCACTTACTGTTTATTCGACAGCATCGGGCAATTAATTCGATGCAATCAAACCGGTGTGTTTGACAGTTTAGCCTATGGTTCGTACTGTATTAGCGTGCAGGTATCTACTGCCGCAGGCGGATGTGCCGATACGGTTTTTACACGATGCTTCAATGTTACAAAACCTGTGCCCCAACTTGGTCCATTACGAATTACAAAAAACTGCCGCAGCTTTACTGTGCAGTTGCAATCTTTTACCAATCTCTTAAATCCTGAATTTTGTTTATACAATAACGGTGTGTTAATTGACTGTAACAACACAGGCTTATTTGAAAATTTAATTTATGGTGATTACTGCATAAGCGCCAGAGACAGCTGTTCAAAAGATACAATCGAGCGTTGTTTTAATGCAATACCGGATACTTTGGGCATTACAGCATCAGCAAATCCTGCTTGTATTCTTAATCAAACTACAGTAAGATTGAACATACAAAATGGAATTGCACCATTCACCGTAATGTTGTACAGTGATTCGGGAATGATACGCAGTATTAATCAAACTACAAATCGTTCTATTGTATTTGATTCACTACCTTCATTACCCGCAGGTACTGCTTACACTATTGTAGTAACAGACAGTTGTGGCAATCGTGTAGAGATTACTGCATCACCGCTTATTTCAGTGTTGACCCGAAGCCGGAGAATATTACCCAATTGCCCCGGTGGTACATTTCCAAACGGTTCTTCAGATATCGAGCTTACGCAGGAATCAAATCTGGGTAAACTTATTCCACGCATTATCAGAAAAAATGGTGTAAATGTTAATATCAACTTCACCATATCAAATACAGGACAAACGGTGTTTACGTTCAAAAACCTGGAACCCGGTACCTACATTATTCGCAACAGGATAAGTAATACCTGTAATACAACAGTATTTGATACAGTTACCATTTTACCTTATGCTTACCCGGCGCTTCAAAATGCTTCTTTATATCGTTGTGATGATAACAGCTTTAATATTATTGCAGCTACTTCGGGCGGCATCACTCCTTTTCAGTATGAAATTACAGGAAGCATTCCTGCCTCTCCATCGATTGTATCTGCAGTTCCGCAAACAAGTCCATCGTTTACAATCAATAACGGTACTGCTTACTCACTGGTAAGACTAAGGGCGTTGGATGTATGCGGTAATGCTTCGATCAACGATATCAGTACGGTACCATTGGTAAATATTGTGGTGAGTGTTGATGGCGGTTGTTATAATGAGGATGCAACACTCAGGGTTGATTCACTGGCAGGTGCAACGTACAGATGGTACCGCAGAGTATTACCAAACGACAGCATTCTTGTGGGAACAACACCATCCTACTATCTACCGGTAATTACAACTGCCGATACCGGTTTATATTATTGCCGAGTGGTATTAAACAATGGATGTATCAGACGTGTGGCTAATTATTACATCGATGGTTTATGCGGTGGGTTATTAAACAATAACAAACTTGTACTAACTGCGGTAAAAAAAGAAAAACAGGTACAGCTTAACTGGGAGGTTTTTAATACCACAGGTCTCAAGTCATTTACAGTTGAAGTGAAGCGGCCCGGTTCTGATAATTTTGTAATAAGTAATGGCGTAAATGCTCACGGCTCTGTTTCAGTTTATCAGTTATATGATCTGTATCCGTCGTATGGTATCAATCAATATCGAATAAAAGCCGTGCATGAATCAGGGCAAATTATTTACAGTAATATCATTCCCATTCTGATTAAAGAAACAAACACGGCATTATTACAGCTATATCCCAACCCTGCAAAAAACAGCATCACCATTTTACTGAACAATAAAAAAGAAGGATGGTATCAGATCAAATTATTTGATATGCATTTAAAACAGGTATATGAAATGAGCACCCAGGCGTCAGGACAAATAAAATTACAGCGACCGAATCACATACAGCCGGGAGTTTATTTCTTTCATCTCGCTGATATTAAAGCGAATGAAACACATGTGCTGAAAGTAATTTTTCAATAACAATAAGGGCGAAAGAAATTTTTCTTTCGCCCCGGTTTGTAAGCTCTGTACTTGCATGATTGCTATTTATTTAAAAATATCCCATGCTAATCGTACAATTAACAGTAACATCACCAATAAAAATACATACCGGATAAAAGCGCTTCCTTTTACAATAGCTGCTTTGCTGCCTATATAACTGCCCAGCATATTGCTCAGCATCATGGGTATGGCAATTTTAAATATAACAGCTTTATTTAATAAAAAACCAATCAGTGAAGCAGCATCAGCAATGGCATTGATGATTTTGGCTGATGATGATGCATGCAAAAAACTCATGCCGGCAATGCTTACTAAACTGAATACGAGTAAGCTGCCTGTACCCGGCCCGATGAAACCATTGTAAAAGCCCAAAGCGGCACCAATCAATCCGCATACAATTAATAATTGCCTGCCTTTGTATTTTGGTAAATGAGCTGTACCAAAATCTTTTTTGATGAATGTATAAATAGCCAATACTGCAATTACAAATAATAAAATCGGTTTAAACACATCGGGTTTTATCATACTCATGGCAAATGTGCCGGCAAATGCTGTAACAGCCGATGCCACACCGGCTACCAGCACAACTGCTGTATCTACACCCACACTTCTGATATAATGAAAGGCGGCTACACTTGTACCGGCCAATGAAGCAAAGCGGTTGGTAGCAATTACCTGTACATGTGTGTATTGCGGAAATAATATCAACAGTAATGGCACCTGTACCAGGCCGCCACCTCCTACTACGGCATCAATAAAACCGGCAAAGAGAGCGCCGAGGCAAACGAATATCAAAATCCAGGTTTCTGTCATGCTGCAATGTAAGCAATGAAATTACATTGATGAAAATTCGCTTATCTTCCATTCGTAAATAAAAACAAATGAAAATTTATTGTATCGCTTTTTTTGTGCTTTTACATACAGGTGTACAGGCTCAGCAAAAGGAAACGGCCTTACCCATTCCTGATTCAATTAAAGTAACAGGTATTTTAAAAGAAGTGGCGTTTAAACGCATTCATCCCCGAAAAGAAAATAAACTCGGCATCAAAGCAGATGATGTGTATTTGTACATCGAAGCAGAAAAAAAAGAGCGTGAAGTAGCCATGGAGTTTCCTCAAACATTTTCAGTGGTGGCAAAGGGAGCAGATGTAGAAGCAGGTAACGATGAACTGGAATGGAGTTATAACTGGCAATTGAATGAAACCTATCGTCTATACATTGCTACCGCTACCGATTCAGCTTCCAACTTTATACTTTATTCCGGCTATATCTATTTTCCCAAAGAAAATAAATGGAAACTTATCGGCACAGTCAAACAATCCGGCAGATGGGGAACAATTAAAAGCACTGCTACGGCAAGAGTGCATGCCAAAGGCACAGCAGATATACTGAGTGCAGATTGGTTACAACGCAGCAACGGAAGCTGGAAAAATATGCTTTCAACTTCAGTTACCATACCCATCATTAATCCGTTAAGTAATATTGACAGTACGGTGCAGGCTGCTGCAGATGATGCAACCATACAACAACTCATTAGGGATAATAAAACAGATGCCGTTCATAAACACGAAGATGTTTATTACAGTATGATGAAAGAAGGTACGGGTACACAGGTAAAAGTTACTGATACAGTAACCGTTTTTTACAAAGGTTATTTGCTCAGTGATGGTGCTGTATTTGACCAAACAAGAGATAAGCCAGCCACATTTCCACTCAACCGTTTAATCAAAGGATGGCAAATAGGTGTGCCGCTGCTGAAAACGGGAGGTAAAATTAAAATTATTATTCCATCTGGTCTTGCTTATGGTATCAGAACAAGAGCTGCAAAAATTCCACCAAACAGCATTTTGGTTTTTGAGGTGGAAGTAGTGGATGCAAAATAAAAAAAGCGGGTTCAACAATTGAACCCGCTTTTTTATTGATCCAATGAATTACTTACGGCCAAACCACCAGCCCAGTACGGCACCAACGATGGCGCCAATAGCTGCTGATGCAAGCATATCAACAACTGCTGATGTTAAGTCAAAAATATTCATTTGTGCATACATCATAAGGTCAACAGAAAAAGAAAACAGAAACATTACAATAGCACCAGATAAGGCGCCGGCACTCACTGATGTTGTTCCTGATTTACTGAACACATACGATAAAAGGAAACCAAGACCAAAGTTCCCGGTTATCATAGCCCACCAGGGCCATTCTGCTTCAGGTCGCATGATCGCTTGTGCAGCAGTTGTTGTGTGTTGAGACATAAAATCCATTAAGAGCATTCCATAGATAAGCCATCCAAGAAGGAAGTAAACGACGCCTGCTATGAGACCGCCGGAAATAAATTTTCCTGTGTTCATGATTGATGGTTTTTGGTTAAAAAAATATATGGCATTACAAAATAGATAGTTTCATTACCAATTGCAAGTATGATGTGCATATGTGCAAAACTAAGGGGGCGGCAAAGCCGCCCCCAAAAAATAAGTAATGTAATTCATGTAATGAATCTCTTCTTCTTCACTCCTTCAAGCCCTGCCGGCAGGGCTTATTTATTATTTCAACGCCCACTCAAAAAACGCATCTACATCTTTTTTAAACTGTATCATATCAGGCATATTGATGTAGTACATATGTCCGCTGTTGTAGAAGTAATGCTTTATATTTTTTCTTGCTTCCGGACGGAGAAACATATGTTCTATATCATATTTGGCTGTAAAATAAGGTGTAGCAAAATCATAATACCCGCTGCCCACATATACTTTTAATGCCGGGTTTTTTGCCATGGCATCCCGCAGACTTTCAGCTACATTCAAATATTGATTTTGCACATTATTATAATTCCACGGATATACATTGCCAAAAATATTGTAGGGTTTCTCTTCTTTAAAATTCAACTCGTTTTGAAAATAATCATTGAGTGCACTGGTAAACGGCCCGTCAATATTGGTAAACGATGGGTCAAAGCTTACAAACTCACCGGCATTGTCCAAATCAATTCCGGTAAAGCGTGCATCCAACCTTCCAATACTTAATCCATCTTTACGTCGCAGTTCCTTATAAAAGCGGTTTTCTTCCACTCTGAGATTGGCATTCAAACAATACTCTTTACTCAATCCGGTATAGTAACTCATCTTAGTGGCTATCTTGTCTGTTTCATCGGCACTCAGCCATCCGCCTTTTAGTAAAGCACTTGCATATTCACCAAGGGCAAATGTTTCACTTTCTTTCATTGCTCTTGCAAAGTCATTTTGCAGTTCCGGCGCTAATTTTTTATGATACCAGGCAGCGGCTGTGTAAGAAGGAATGTATAAAGCTCTGGGTAAATCATTACCCACATAATAATCATTGGTGCCGAAATTCAATACAGGTGAAATTAAAAAGATACCATTGATGTAAATACGGTAACTATCCGTTAAAAATTTACTCAAGCCTGCAGCCCTTGTTGTACCGTAACTCTCACCTGCTAAAAATTTGGCAGAACCCCATCTTTCATATTTGGATAAAAAATAACGGATAAATGATCCCACACTTTGAACATCTTCTACATAACCATGAAACTGTTTGGGGCTTTCACCACCGGCTGCACGGCTGTAACCTGTTGATACGGGGTCAATAAAAACCAGATCAGTTTTATCGAGCCAACTGTATTCATTGTTAATATATTTATAAGGAGGTGCAGTAGCTGTTCCATCATCTTTGAGCAATACACGTTTAGGACCAAGTCCACCCATATGCAGCCATACAGAAGATGAACCCGGCCCGCCGTTAAATGTAAAAGTGATGGGACGGTTGGCTGCATTTTCACCTTTCTTTTTGTAGTAAGTAAAAAAAACTTTTGCAATCAGCTTTCCTGTATCGTTTTTTAAATCAAGATACCCTGTATGTGTTGTGTACTCCAATTTAACAGCACCATAGTTTACAACACCGGCACTTAATGTAACCTGCACACCTGATGGGATGTACTCTTTTGTTTCAACTGTTTTGGTTTGTGATGAAGCAGTAATAATAAAATAACAAAACACAGAAGTTAAACGAAATCTCATACAGCATTCAATTTTGGCAAGAAAGTTAGTAATTTCTTATTTCACATGCTACCAAAAACTTACATCTATGAAAAAAATCAAACCATTGATAAAGGACCCATACTCCTTCACCATCTCATTATTTACATTTTACTGCTGGCATTGATCATTTTTTCATAAAGGAGAAATATTGACTATCTTTCACTACACGATTCTTTACTTATAAAAATGAAAGATTATGCCAATTGTAAAAATTATTGAAGTTATTTCTTCATCAGAAAAAGGTATTGATGATGCCATCCGTAATGCAGTTGCCGAAGCATCAAAGACTATACGCAATATTGATTCTGTTTATGTACAGGATATTAAAGCCCATGTAAAAGACGGACAGGTTACCACCTTTGGATGTGTTTGTAAGATTTCTTTCAGAATCGAATAAAAAAAACCACAAAGGACAATATCCCCTTCAAAACCTGCAAAGGATATAACAGGAAGCCCTTTGCTGAATGTTTGAATTCTTTTGCCCGATGTGGTTTGTATCTTTCTGAAACATTGCTATAGTAAGTTAAATGTAAGTGCTTCAAACTATGGCAATATCTATTTATAACTAAGCAAGAACTTCTTCCCGGTCGGTCTTCGCATATTCATCAATCAACTTACGCTGCAGTTCAAACGGCATGGCTGCATATTCCAGAAACGAACTGCGGAATTTGGCCCGGCCCTGCGTAATTGAACGAAGCGATGATGAAAAACCATCCAGTTCACTCAAAGGTACACGACTGATTACTTTTTGAAAATGCCCTTCATTGTCTATCCCTTCTACAATGGCTCTTCTGCTTTGCAAATCGCCCATAACAGCGCCGGTTAAATCATCCGGACACAAAACTTCCACATGATAAATGGGTTCCAGTATCTGTGGATCAGCCTGCTGAAAGGCCTGGCGAAATGCCTGCAAGCCTGCAATTTTAAAACTGATATCATTACTATCCACCGGATGCATCTTACCATCATATACACATACACGCACATCACGTACATAAGAGCCGGTGAGTGGACCCACATGCATTTTTTCCATCACACCCTTTAAGATGCTGGGTAAAAAACGTGCATCAATTGCACCGCCCACAATGCAGTTGTAAAACACCAGTTTACCACCCCACTCCAGTTCATGTGTTTCCCTGCCACGTACTGAAATATCAGTGGGCTCCGGCATGCCTTCATACCAGGGTTCAATGCGCATGTAAACTTCACCAAACTGTCCGGAACCACCACTTTGTTTTTTATGACGGTAATTGGCATCAGCCATTTTACGAATGGTTTCCCGGTAAGGGATGCGTGGCTTCACAAACTTCACTTCTATTTTATGGCTGTGTTCAATCTTCCACTTGGCCACAGCTAAATGCATATCACCCTGACAATGGATGAGTGTTTGCTTAAGCTCCGGCGATACCTCTACTATCAACGTTGGATCTTCTTCACGCAACTGATGCAGTGCCTGCGAAAGTTTTTCCTCTTCTCCCGTTTTGAGCGATTCAATGGCCACCGTCATATTAGGCGGAGGAAACTCAATGGCCGGTAATTCATAATTCTTTCCTTTGCTGTGTAACGTATTATTGGTATGTGTATTTTTTAATTTTAGCGTAGCACCAATATCGCCTGCTACAAGTTCGCCTACGGGTGTACGTTTGTTACCTTCTACCAAAAACAACTGATTGATTTTTTCTGAAACACCGGTGGACTCATTTTCCAGCTCCATACCGCTCTTAATGTTACCGCTGTACACTTTAAAGAAAGAAAGTTCGCCCACATGCGGTTCACTTACTGTTTTGTAAATGAAGATGCAGGCAGGGCCATTGGCATTACATGTAAGCGTATCACCATTTTTTGTTTTTTGCGCCGGCATTTCATTGGCACTGGGGCAACAGTTATCAATAAAGCCCATCAAGCGTCCGCTGCCCATATCATTCAATGCACTGAGGCAAAATACAGGGAAGATGTCGTGATGTATAAGTGATTGTTTCAATCCTTCACGCATTTCATCTTCATCCAGTTCACCTTTATCTAAGTAATGCTCCATCAAAGTTTCATCATTCACTGCCACTGCTTCCACTAAGATGCGGTGCAGTTCATCAGCTTTTGCTTTTTCACCATCAGGTATGGGCAACTTTTCAGGTTTACCACCCGTTGCAGGAAATTGATACATCGTCATCTTCAACACATCAATAATGGCGTTAAAACCGGTACCGGCATTGAGTGGGTATTGCACTACTGTTACTTTGTTTCCAAAATGTGCTTTTGCTTCTGCCACCGTTTTATCAAAATCAGCATTCTCATCATCCAGTTTATTTACGGCAAGAATCATGGGTGTGTTAAATCGCTCGGTGTAATCCCAAATGATATCGGTACCCACTTCCACACCCATTACGCCGTTAAGCAGCATAACACCGGTATCTGCTACCCTAAGTGCGGAAATCACTTCACCGGTAAAATCGTCATAACCGGGTGTATCAATAATGTTGATTTTGTAACCACGCCATTTGGTGTGAAGTAGTTTGGAGAAGATAGAGTTACCACGTTCCTGTTCCAGTTCATGATAATCAGCTACGGTGTTTTTTTCATTTACTGAACCTCTGCGGTTAATAATGCCTGCTTCAAAGAGCATGCATTCCGCTAAGGATGTCTTACCGGAGCCTGCGTGGCCCAGCAAGACAATGTTTTTTACATGTGAGGTATCAAACTCTGCCATAACAAAAGTTTTAAGGTATAGAAATAAAAGAACTTCTTCCCTTTTTAGGAAGATTCTGTTGTGTACGCTTAAGGAATACGGCTTTTGTTGGGGTTAGTTCGTAATGATTATATAGAAACGTTACGATCGGTTTCTGAAATGAATGAAGTCCTGACGTAATTCAGAGATAGTGGATTCAAGATCAGTATATTGCTGGTGTAATAGTTCGTGTTCACTGAAAATTTCGTTAGAAAGATGATTTTCATTAAGTCCTGCTTCTAGTTGCAGCTTGCGATCATGCAGCTTGATGGATTGTTTAAGATCATGAATATTGATCTGCTGAATATAAAACTGGTTGTGGTAGTGTTCAACTTCGGTTAGTACTTCTTTGTCGTTTTGATTGCGGGCCATTTCAGTGAGTTGGTCTCTTAACTGGCCCAGTTCGTTTCTGTAGGAACGCAAATTCTCTCTCCAGGAATTGCATTCCCGGTTGAGCTGTGTTGTGTCTGTAGTAACCATGGGAATAAAATTTTAATGATAAAATATGGTTGACCTCAAAGAACTGTATTAAATCTACACACAATTTTCGAAAGTTCCTATATCATTTTTGCACAATGCTGCTCATGTAAGGCACTGATTGTGATTGTAGGAAATATAAAACGTGCATTGTATCTTCGCCCTCAGCCAATATATCCTGTTATTTGAAAAACAAAATGCATACAATGAAACAATCAGCACTTGCAGCAGCCTTGGTATTATTACTGAGCGGTGTTGCAGCCGCCCAGCAAAAGGCTTCAAAAAAGCCTTCCTTTCTCTCGTTCAACATTCATTTTTCTGATTACAATACGCCGGCTCTTATAAAAGATTCATCAGCCAGCAAGGCATTTAGTGGTACTGACTGGCTCAATCCCGGCCGTAAATCCTTTGGTTTTGGGGTAAGCTGGTGGAAAGAGTTGCTCCCCAAAATTGATTTCAGCGGCAGCCTTAACGGTACTTTTTCCAACTTTCCTCAACTCTTTGTAAAAGGTGATAGTATCGGACAAGCCGGCTTTACACCTCAACTGGATGCGCTGGTGCATTTGTATGCGCTTAAGCGTACGGCATCCGTCAATCCTTTTATTACCGCAGGTGCAGGAGCCGGACTGTTTAAAAATGAGTTTGTAGCGTATGCGCCCGTGGGTATGGGATTGAAATTTCATTTTAATGAAGGTGCATTCATTATTGCACAGGCACAATACAGACTGGCTTTAACTGATGCTATCACAAATGATTATTTGTTTTACACTATTGGCTTTGCACAAAAACTGGGTAAGCGTAAACCGGAAGCACAGGTAGTAACAGCGGCAATACCTCTACCGCCGCCGGATAAAGATGGTGATGGTGTGCCTGATGCAGATGATGCCTGCCCCGATGCTAAAGGCACTGTAAACGGATGCCCAGATGCCGATGCTGATGGAGTGGCTGATAAAGATGACCTATGCCCCAATGATAAAGGTACGCTCAAAGGGTGTCCTGATGCGGATGGCGATGGAGTGGCTGATAAAGATGACCCATGCCCCAACAGTAAGGGTACGCTTAATGGGTGTCCTGATGCGGATGGTGATGGTGTGCCTGATAAAGATGATAAATGCCCCACTGTAAAAGGAAGCTTTGCCAATGGCTGTGCTGATACAGATGGTGATGGTGTGGACGATGCCAATGATAAATGTCCAAACGAAGCCGGTGAAATAAACGGCTGCCCGGAAATAACACCTGATGTAAAAGAGAAAGTCATATATGCGGCAAAAAATATTTTCTTCAAGTTTGCAAGTGATAAAATTCTGAAACAGTCCTTTGTGCCGCTTAATGAAATAGCGGAACTATTGATAAAGAATCCAGATTTAAAATTAACCATAGAAGCACACGCTGATAATATTGGTACACCTGAAGGTAATATGACATGGAGCCAGCGCCGTGCACAGGCTATTGCCAATTACTTCATCAATAAAGGCATTGATGCAGCACGGATTAATGCCACCGGCTATGGGGATACCAAACCTATAGCCACCAACAAAACAGAAGCGGGACGAAAACAAAACCGACGGGTTGAAATGAAGCTGGATTATTAATGTAAATAATTTAAAATAGCAAAAAGCATTGCTTTAGGGCAATGCTTTTTTGCGTAAGACAATTATATATAAAATCAATAGCTCATGTTCGTTTTTACAGCTAATTGTTCAGTTCATTTTGATGAGTACACCAACAACAGCAACGGTGCAATGAAAGGTATGGCATAAGCAATTGGTGGTAAACTAAAGTTAAAAGACTTTAATTTTTTATTTCATACTTGATGTAACTCCTCTTACTAAAACACATTCATAAACAGGATGCTTTTCCCAGCCCATTCATTTCAAACAAACTATAAAAACCGGAATTTTATTTCTTGATCCCGTTTACATATTCGTTTTCTGTTGCCTTCCCATTTGCATCATAAGAAACCCATATACCGTTTCCATTCTTAAGATTACCTTTATCTCTTTCTTTTCCGTCTTTGTCAAACGATGAAACAATTTCCCAACGTAAACCTTCCGGCTTATGAGTTTCACTATATTTATAAATAGCTTCCTGCTCCAGCTTTCCATTGTCATAAAACCACTGCGCTTTACCGCTACGGCAGTAATTGATATAATTACAGCGGTAGGTAATGATTCCTTTTTCATTGTACGCAAAATAAACACCGGTTCCGTTTGACAAAATGGAAGTTCCGTTTTCATCAAAATAATCATCGGGTGCAACTAAAACTCCATTGTTAAATTTATTTCTGCCCAGCAGTTTACCATTAGGGTGATAAAACTCTACAAGTCCGTTGATTTTTTCGTTATTGTAAAACCCTTTTTCTTTTAAAATGCCGTTATCAAAATAGATTTTATACTCGCCGTAATAAACACCATTACTATAATTAAATTCAGATTTTGGATTTCCGGTTTCATTATACCAGCTGTTGAGACCGTCTCTTTTCCCGTTTCGGTAACTGCCTTTATATGAAAGCCTACCATTAGCAAAGTAATCTACCCGGTAACCGGTTCCATTTTGAAGAGTGATAATTCCGTTTTCATCAAAAAAATCGCCATTATTCACAAACTTTCCTTCTTTAAAATTTTCTTTTCCGGCGAGTTTACCATTGGGGTGATAGATTTCTTTTACGCCTACCAATTTATCATCTGCATAGGCAGATTTATACCGCAGGTTGCCGTTTTCAAAATACTCGGTAACCAGGCCGTTGAGTTTGCCGTTATCGTACGTATCTTCTGATTTGAGCTTGCCACTTTCGAAATAAAATTTCCAGATACCTGTTCTTTTACCATTTGCATCAAACATACCTTCACTTCTTAGAATACCACCCGGGTAAAAAAACTCAGCAGCACCTTTGGGGAGGTTGGTAATCCAGTCATAATTGATTTTGGATTCCAGCACACCTTTAGCATTGTAGTTTTCCCAAAGGCCAAAACGCCTGAAAGATTGACTGCTAAACTGGAGCATTGTAGTTGCCAATTCCTGCCTGTAAGACATATTAAATTTACGTTTACCTTCTTCGTCAAAGTCGCTTACAGGATAGGGATTAATACCGGAAAAGGATATCCATGCTGCACCTTTACTAACTGCATAATCCAACTCCATTAAAATTTTTTCACCTTTTCCGGTGCCACCGGTTTTTGTTTGATATTGATAGTTTGCATCAAATTCTGAATTTACTGCCTGTTTTGTATTTTTATCAATGTCATAAATAATAGCCAGTTTGCCACTCTCCCAATAACTTTTCCAAACACCTTTCATCTTAAACCATCCGGCATATCCATTCAGAATTTCAAAAGATGTTGTTTCATCAAACTGTCCTTCCAGTCTTTTTTTTCCATTGGGATAATACATCAAAAAGTTTTTCATAAACAATTCAGCACCTTTACCGATTGTAAACTCCATCTCCTGAAATACAGTTCCGTCTTTATGATACACAATTCGTTTTCCTTTGGTATAATCCACCATGCTGGCTTTTGAACCATCTTCATAAAAGCTCAGCCAAATTCCTGCACGTTCATTATTTTCATAGTTGCCTTGTTCACTAAGAACATTGTTATAATAATAAATTTTCCACGTGCCGGTTTTTAACCCATTTTTATAGGCTCCCTCAACTTGGATTGATCCATTATTATAGAAATATTTCCAGTAACCATCTTCCTGATCGTTTTCATATTTTCCCAACGAAATAACTGTATTGCCGGAATATGTTTTCCAGATTCCTGTGCGCAGATTTTTTTTATACTCTCCTTCTTCTGAAAGGTTGCCCTTTATGTCAAAAAACTTCCAGTTGCCTTTCCTGACGCTCTTCTCAAATTCACCCTGCGATTCTGTATTTCCGTTGTCATGAAAATACTTCCAAAAACCGGTTCTGAATCTTTCTGTTTCTTTGCCATAACGGTCATAATAAATCTCATAATTTCCTTCAAAAAAACGATTCTTCTCAGATTTGATAACTTTTTTTTGAGCCAACAGAACAGATGTAAATAACAGAGAAAGTACAGATAAAAAGATTGATTTCATAACATTGTAATTAATAGTATTCTAAGGGAAATTTTAAAATTACTGTATTCAAAAATAAGTTTTTTGGATGTATTATTTTACGTCTGTTAAGTGGAAAGAAACTGTACGGTATTTCATGATTTCTTAAACAAAAATATCTATGGTACAGCTCCTGCAATATGAACCTGCGTTTTTACTCCATTTCATCGTTACCTTATTCCATTTTTTACAAAAAAAAGCAATGGCTCTACCAAAAGATTACGCAGTACTTACGTTGGAAGAACTGCTTGCAGCAGATAAAACTATCAAAAGCGTGAACTCTGTTTCTAATTACAAACCTTAACTGCCACTCTTCAAAAGCACCGGCTTTTCAAAATAAGTAATTTACAGGTTGAAGGGATTCATCACACTGCAATTTGCTTAACAGTTGATCATTGGTTAATTGATAATTAGTAATAGATAATTGACAATAATTAATATCCACTAATAATTATTTTTTCAACCTCGTATTATGTACCTCGTACTTCTTTATTCGAGCCTCCTGTTTCATGAATCACTACTATCGGTTTTCTTCTCCTATCTTTACCAAAACAATTCTTTGCAAGTAGAAATCGACCTTCCCGTTATAAAACAAACTGCTCTTGAAAAAGAAACGGAAAACACCGCTTTTGTACAATTCCTCAAAGAACGGAATGGTGATGAAGTAGATGCGGCAGTACAGCATCTGAACAAAATCATTGAGCCGAAAATTGATTGTACGCAGTGCGGTAACTGCTGCAAAAGTTTAATGGTAAATATTACACCCGGTGAAGCTGATCGTGCCTCTGTACATCTGCATATGAGCAGAGCTGATTTTGATGCTCGCTATGTAGAAAAAGGAAGTCATGAACTTATGATAATGAACAGCATGCCCTGTCATTTTCTGAATGAAAACAAATGTACTATATATGAAGTGCGTTTTGCGGGCTGCAGAGAATTTCCTGCACTTCATCTTCCACAGTTTACCCAACGGTTGTTTACAGTAATGATGCATTACGACCGCTGCCCAATTATTTTTAATGTTATGGAACAGCTAAAGAATGTAACCGGATTTACCGGAACAACCTAAGCACTTAAGTTATGGCAGGTTGTTTTCTCAAATTAAAAATGTGTTATTGTGTAATTACTTTTTGCTTTTGGTTGTTCAGTAACATCCACTGTGCTGTTTCATAAAGTGCTATAGTTTGGGCAGCCATTGTAAGTTTTGTATGCTCATATTCTTGTAATGATAATACCGGGCTGTTAAACCGTACAGGAACCAGCGTATCTTTCTTTAAATTCATATTGAGAACATAATAAAAATTATTGTTAACAATACCAATCTTAGCTTCATCATGATGAATGATAAAAGCAAAATCATCTGTTTTTTTACGGAGTAAATCTCTGCCCAATGTAGTATTAGTATGCGGTTGCTGCAGCAATCCTGCAATGGTGGGCAATACATCAGTCTGGCTCACCACTTCGCTTCTTAACTCAGGCTTTAACAGTAGGGGTGCATAAAAAAGCAAGGGTACATGCTCATCCGTAAGACGTTCATTGGTCCATGCGGTGGGATACAAAGCACCTGCATCACCTTTTACACCATGATCGCCCACAAATACAAACAGTGTATTGTTAAACCACGACTGTTGTTTTGCTTCTTCCATAAACCGGCGTATGCAATAGTCTGTATAAGCAAAGGCTGTAAACTCATCTTGTGATGCAAAGCCATTATTTTTCAATTCTTCATCTGTAAACTTTCTGTTATCAACATAAGGTTCATCTTCCTCAGGTATTACAAACGGGCGGTGATTATCTGCTGTTTGTATAATTGCAAAGAATGGTTTTTTTTCTTCATTCAGCCTGGTGCTGGCTTCAGCAAATAAGTTTTTATCGCTGATGCCCCATACATTAAAAGGTTTACTATTATACATTCCCTCTTCATACAACTGCAATCCTTTGATGTTATTTATCAGTAATCTTTTAAAGTTGTTAAACTCACTGTTACCACCAATAAAGTAGAGTTTACTATAATCCGTAAAATCATTGATGATGGTGTGTTGGTTTATGGCACGTTCGTTACGGGTAGAAAATTTACTCAGCTGTACATCAGGAATACCGGTGAGCAAATTAAACACACCCCTTGCGGTACCAAAATGCGGAGAGAAACAATGATTAAAAAACAATCCTTCTTTGCTCAACTGTTCAAAATAGGGAGTTGTATTGAGTTTATTTCCACTTAAACTGCTTTTATACATACTGAACGACTCGCAGATAACCAACACTACATTCATTTTTTTTGCAGCCTGCGGATAAACTACCCTTCGCTTAAAATTCAATCCGTCAATTGTAAGGTTTATGCCCATCATTTGCTTAATCAGGTTGCTGTGTTGTCTTGCCTTGCCATCATCAGCAAATGGTTGCCTGAATTTTAAAGTGGTAAAAAAGTTTTGTAACGGATTTAGTGCCAGGTAAGCCTTAAAGTTATCGCCCAGCTGAAAGGCATCATTCCATTTCAGAGGCTTTACCGGATTATTACCGCAAATACCTATAAAAATAAATGCTGTGAGCCAGAGTGTACGCAAGGGTTTAAAATATGCAGTATCTTCTTGCAATTCATCCAGATTACGGTGTGTCCATTTATACAAACGGTAAATAGCATAAACTATAAGTGATAATACAGTAAAAATCCAGAACAACGGGTACGATTGCCATAACATCTTCATGGAAATGCCAAAGTCTTCGAGGAAGTTTAAAGCACTGGCGTTAAGCCTTGTTTCCACATAATCAAAATGCCCGAAATCTGCCCCAAAAAAGATGAAAATAAAAGAAGTAATAAGAACTAAATAAACAAGCCAGAATGTTTTTGCTTTAGCTGAAATAAAAGGTGAAAACCACGGGATACTGCCCAGTAATAATAAAGGAGCAAGTGCAATACAAATCCAGCGCACATCATACCGCAAACCCAGCAAAAAAGAAGGCGCCGCATCTGCCAATGAAAGATGTGCAGGTTTAAAACTGATAAACGTAATTAACCTGAGTAATGTAAAAGCCATCAGCAGTATAAAAAATAACTGCAGCACCCAGCGTGCCACCGGCGTAAATTTCAGTTTTTTCCCCATTTCCTTAAGCAAGAGCTGCTAAATTAAAAACTTTTCATTGCCCTGCAGCAGTTTTACAGGAATGGTCAGTTATATTTGAGCATATGCTGGAACCCCTACTACAAGCAGACAGGCAATTCTTTAGCACCATAAATCAAACATGGAGCAATTCTGTATTTGATGTGGTTTTGCCCTTTGTGAGAAATCAATATACATGGGTACCTGTATATATGTTTTTACTGGTATTTGTTGTTATTAATTTTAAGAAGTATGCCCTCTGGTGGATTTTATTTTTCTTAGCCACATTTGCATTAACAGACCTCATCAGCCATCAGGTAATAAAACAGTTTTTTGAACGTCCACGCCCGTGTATGGATGGTGTTACTTCAGAAACTGCACGTATGCTCATCCGCTGTTCTGAAGGGTTTAGTTTTGTATCCAGCCACGCTTCTAACCATTTTGGTTTATCGATGTTTATATATCAAACCATGAAACATTTTGGTAAGCCCTGGGTTTGGCTGGCCTTTTTGTGGGCAGCTCTTGTATGTTATGCTCAGGTATATGTAGGCGCTCATTTTCCAATGGATATAGCGGGTGGTGCAGCATTCGGTTGCTTTACAGGATGGGTTACCGCCAGAATCTGTAAAAAGCAATTTGGCGGTCTTGTTTTAAACTGAAAACCCTACTTGTACAAGTATTTGTAGATTTGCACCCACAACCATGACAGAAATAATAATATTATTCGGACTTATTTTACTGAATGCTCTTTTTGTAATTGCTGAAATATCACTTGTTTCTGCCCGTAAATCACGGTTAGAAACATGGGCAAATAAAGGTAACAGGAATGCAAGAACTGCCCTTCAACTGGCCGAAAACCCGGAGATCTTTTTATCAGCAGCACAAATTGGCATTACACTCATAGCTATTTTAACGGGTGTATATTCCGGTGAAAAATTCAGTGATGATCTGCAACCTTTTATTGAGAAGATAGAACTATTGAAACCCTATGCTGAATCAATTGCTACAGGCATCATTGTGGTAATTGTTACGTTTCTTTCCATTGTACTGGGCGAGTTAATTCCCAAACGTTTGGGATTGATGAATGCTGAACGTATTGCCACACTTGTAGCAAGACCGATGAGGGCTTTTGCATGGTTCACTCATCCTATTGTGTGGCTGCTCAATATTATTCCCAAAATTCTTTTTACAGTTTTAAATATCAAAGCTGCTACTGACAATCAGGTTACGGAAGAAGAAATCAAAGCCATCATCAGCGAAGGAACCGAGCAGGGTACTATTGAAGAAGCGGAGCAGGAAATTATTGAACGGGTGTTTCATCTTGGCGACAGAAACATCACCTCTTTAATGACACACAGAAATGACATCATTTGGTTTGATTTAAATGACAATGAAATAAGCATAAAAGAAAAAATCATATCTGAACCACACTCCCTCTATCCCATTTGCGATGGTGATTTGGATGCCATTAAAGGTATAGTGAGTATTAAAGATTTGTATGTGGAAGATGATTTTACTTTATTTAAAGATTTAATGAAGCCTGCTTTGTTTGTACCGGAAAACAACAGCGCTTACCAACTGCTGGAAAAATTTAAAGAAAGGAAAATACACAGTGCCTTTATTGTAGATGAATACGGAAGTGTACAGGGTATGATAACCCTTAATGATATTCTGGAAGCCATTGTGGGTGATATTCCTGAACCGCATATTGATGAATATGAAATTGTACAGCGTGAAGATGGTACTTACCTTGTGGATGCCCAGATTCAATTTTATAATTTCCTCGCCCGGTTTGAAAAAACAGAATGGATGAACGAAGGCGAACAGGAGTTTGACACCATGGCCGGTTTTATACTGCATGAACTGGAACGCATTCCACATGCCGGAGAAAATTTTGAATGGAAAGGCTTTAGATTTGAAATCATTGATATGGACGGCCACCGTATTGATAAGGTGCTTGTAAGTATTCCTGAAGATGTGAAAGATGTGGAGAAGGAAGATGATTAGGTTAATGAAATTGAATTATTTACCCGAAAGACATTCAATAGTAATAAATTGCTTTTGTATATAATAGCCAAAGGGATTTAGAGTAATTAAGTAATTATTTCTACAGCTTTTAGTTCAAGTACAAACAGATGGTAACAAACCTGTTTCACCGTTATCAAAACAACGCCCGCACCCCTGCCCTTCCAGTATGAATAGTTCTTCCCGTTCCCGGCTTTCTTCCTTCATATTGAAAATTAATTTCCATATTGTTTGCCAGGCGTTTGGTGAAATCTAAATTCCATAAATAGTTTTTGCCGGGCAGTAAGGCATCGAGCATAATAAAGGCAACAGTAGTATTGGTTTGACCCGTGAAGTCAATGGTAGAAAACTGAAAACGTCCGTTAATGGTGCTGCTGCTTAAGACATTGTAACGTGCTTCTGCAATCAATGAATGAATGGTAGCTCTTTCTTTTGCACCGTCAGTATTGTTTTTTCCTTCGTATTTGTAGCTCAGTGAAAAGCGATATTTGGTTCCCTGCTGGTAGCTGGCAATGGGTTCGGCGGTTAACTGATCAATATTAAAATTCCTGTTGCCAAAGGAAGGTGTTTGCAATTCATTTTTAATAAAGCGGATATTCATTTGAGAAGCAAAATTTTTATTCAGGTTCCAGCGCAAACGGTTGGAAATTTCACGGAGCGTTCTTGTTTCCAAACCATAGGTAAGAATAGAACGGTTTATACTTTGCAGATGCGTTAGTTCAAAGCCCCACACACTGCTGGTACGGTTAAAAAACAAAGTATTGGAAATAATCGATGTGAGTGAAATAAGACTGGTGTCCTGCTCCGGCCGCTTAAACGGATCCAGTGTAAAATCTTTATTGGATATTTCTTTTTTAAAAATCTGCATACTGCTTTGTGTACTCAGGCGACTGATGAATTTTGGAAATGGTTTTGCTTTATTTACATCAATTACCGCCTTGGGATTGAGATTTAAACTGTAGTTAAACTGGTTGTAATTAGACCTTATAAAATCAAGCGTGGGTGTAAATACCCTGATGTAGCGTGCCTGATCACGAAACTGTGCTATTTCAAATTCATTAAGCTGGGGAATGCCATCGCTATTATAATCATTCCATGTAAACTCACCTTGCCCTGCCGGTACTTCAAAATAAGAAAAGTCACGACGCTGCTCCTGCCCGCTACCTACTTCATACAATATGTTTCCCTGCAATAATCCTTTCCATTCATTAATAAAATATTCAGCACGGCTCAGCAGTGTGCGTTCGGGTTTTAAGTTAGTCAATTGCGAATTAAATACTTTTAATTGCCGCAGTGTAGCATTCAAGCGGAACTGGTGATGTTCATTACTCATGAGCTCCACATATGCATTATAGTTAAAACTACGATCCACCTGTTCAAAGTTTTTGCCCAGTGGTAATTGATCCCTTCGTGTAAAAAAATTAAGTCCCCATTTGTTAGCAGCTTCCGGTGAGCGGAAAAACAGCGTCCATGTATCCCAGCTAAAACTGGAGAATGCCAGTGAATCTGACGCTTTGTTTCTGTTTTCATTATGTTCCAGGTAATAACTTCCGCCTAACTCTGCCTGCTTTAAAAAATTCATTTTCTTTTTTAACTCCACCAATGGACGGAGAAAAAATCCATTGCTGATATTGCTGTCAATAGTTGAATAATTCACTCTTGTATTCCACACCCATCCTTTTTGATTGATGTAATGCTCCACTACATGACGCATACCTGTAAAATTATTTCCCCGTTGATAGGTTTGCAGTGTATAGCTCATTCTGTTATCTCTGCTGCGAAATAATTCAAATCCTGCATTGGCTAATTTTTCTTCCTGCTGCTGCAGAAAAATGGGTAAGCCCCACTCACGTGTAAACTCCACAGGACGCAATCGCTCCAATGCACGAAAACGCTCCTGCACATATTCATAACCGGCATTGATTTTATAGTTGAGTGCATTTTTTTGCTGAGCAAATTTATCAGTATACTGTAACTGTACTCTACCTGCCCATCCTAAGTCATTATTTTTGTCTTTCGCTGACAGGGTGTTAACATCAAATCGGGATAAGGCCACTTCACTGTTGATAGTAAGTTTTGAGCTGAGTTTGTAATTAGTACCAAACGTGGCCATCTGCTGTGTGCGTGGTGCAATTAATCTTGCTACAGGGGCAAATCGTCCCTGCTTTTCGCCATTTACAGGCGCTACCCATTGAAAGGTTCTGCCATTAGCACCGGAAGGTATTTGAATGTAATCACCATTACCCTGGCCCACCTCAGTAAATGTAGCACTAAACACATTTAATAATGGAACGGGTGTATAAACCAAAACATCTGGATATAAAACGGAGTTGACCACGGTATCCACTTTTCTGTATACAATGCGTGAACTTAAAAATGTATCCTGCACAATTGAAGGATACAATGCACCATTAGGCACATCACCGGCATCGGCCAGAAATTGGCGTTGTGCAGGATCAAGCACCTGTGTTAAGGATGAATTTTTAGAATCAGCATTTGAAAATCCGTTGATGTGAAAACTTAAATTTTTATTCACCACCAAATCATCCCCAAAAATAAACTGCGAGTTCAGGAAGTTGCGGTCATTATATTCAAACTCCACCTGTATCCTGCGGTCTTTATTGATCATACGCTTAGGTGTGAATGTAATTTCAGCAGTGTTATAATTAATCACATAATCCTGGTCTTCGCCACGTTGCATCAATTCACCATCAATAAACACACGTTCAGTCCCGGCCAGCACTATGAAAAACAATTCACCGTTTGGCCCTTGCAATCTGTATGGTCCCTGGTTGCCTTCCTGCCCCTGAAAGATGAAGCGGTTAAATTTTCCTTTGGCAATGGCACCGCTGATGATGGCTTTGTTAGTGCCGCCTTTAAACACTTTGTTTTCTGTTTGAAAAGCAGCACCCTGTAATCGTTTAAAGAAGTTGAGAAAGTAAGCTTCGTTTCTTCTGATATCAATATCACCTAAGTTTAATTGCCATCCTTTTTTCTTTAGCTGGATCCACACCTGATCAAATTCGTTCAACTGCTGGGTATTGCCTTCTGCCTGTACAGGAATGTTATTATCCGTTAATGCGGCACTCAGCATCATGCTATCGCCAATCATGCCATTGATTTGCATGTTGAGCACACCATTTACTACCGCATCCTGGTTGTTACCAAAGCTGATGCCACGACCAAAGCTTCCGTTATAGTTGACATTCCCAAAATCAAACAAACTTTTTCCAAAACCATCGCCCTCAAACGTAATGGGCTTGGTTACAAAGTTGTTCATAACATCAAAATAATTGAAACGTTGCAGTGATGCATTCAATTTGTAAGGCAATGCCCTGTAGGTAACCTGCACACTGTCAAAGGGAGGAGGCTGCAGCCATGTGAGCTTGGCGTTGATTTCATCCAGCTTATACGTATTGGCAGCAATGCCCGGAATGAGAAATGAATTGGGTACAATACTTACCGTATCAATCTGCTGAACAGCTTGTTTGGCAGCAATTTTTTTAGTGCGGAGATTAGATAAAATATTCTTCTGCTGCCCCTGAACAAGGACGCTGATAAGAAGCAGTGTTATGGTTACAACCGAATAACGGATAAGCCAGTGGTTTTTTAGGATAAGAATGAATAAAAATACAATTTATTGTGCTGAAAATGGTGAAATGTAAATAGAAGCCGGCGTATTTATAAAACAATGAGTTTACGCACTATCGTACGGCTGCGACGGAGTTGAAATACCAATATGTATTCGCCTGCTTTGTTAAAGACAGCAGGCAGCTCAGGATTCCTTGATTTTTCAAATATTTTTTCGGCAGCTACAGTTCCGTTAGGCTCATAAATTTTAACAGATAGTAATTGAAGCTTTCCCGTTTCTAAAAACACTTTTCCATGTCTAAGTTCTACAATGGGGTATTTGCTTTGTGCTTCGGTTACGCTTGATGCAGTTAGAAGAAACAATAAGAAAATCGCTTGTATCAGTGGTGCAGTTGACAATGAAGTAGATAAAGTTTATAATTTAGTACGGTTGTAAATTTCCGCCATATCAATTTGCAGCCCAAGACAATTAACATCAACAGGCTCATCCATAAGTTTATATTCCGTAAGCTCCCAGTGATTCCGCTCATTTAAGGCAAAAGATTCAACATGTACAGATTGTGAATCAACCAACAGGTATTGCTTTAAAGTTGGGATTTGCCTGTAAAGCATAAACTTATCGCCTCTGTCATAAACTTTTGAAGAGGGTGATAGTATTTCAACAATTAAAGTGGGTTGTGTAGCTGTGTCATTATCATAAGGAGAAGGAATAATATCTCCACAAATAACAGAAATGTCAGGATAAGTAAATAAGGAATTATCCGGTATATTGATTCGCATATCGCTGCCGTAAGGTTGACAGGGATTACCTTTCAATTTATTGGCGAACGAAGCAATAAGGTTAACAGAAATAATATTATGGATTGTACCAGCGCCCGCCATTAAAAAAACTTCACCTTTGTAAAACTCATGCTTTACATCTGATGCCTTTTCCAGTTCAAGATATTCTTCTATGGAAACCTTATTTTTTCCGTAAGCTGGTATGGGTTCACGTACTTCGTACATGAGTTAAAGTTACTGAACATACAGTCAATAAAAAAACCTTCCCAAAAGGAAGGTTTCCAACAAATGTTTATAATTCGCTTATTCTGTTACTAAACTTGCTGCAGCATATTCAGCATTCATACGTGCAATATTGCTGATGGAAATTTCTTTGGGACAAACGGCTTCGCATGCACCTGTGTTGGTACAGGCACCAAATCCTTCTTTATCCATTTGTGCCACCATGTTGAGTACACGGCTCTTACGTTCAGGGTCGCCCTGTGGCAATAAGGCGAGATGCGAAACTTTTGCACTGGTGAAGAGCATGGCACTGCTGTTTTTACAAGCAGCTACACAGGCACCGCAACCAATACACATAGCTGCTGCAAACGAAGCATCAGCTTTATCTTTTTCGATGGGAATAGCATTACCATCCACTGCATTACCTGTGTTTACAGAAATGTAACCACCTGCCTGCACAATGCGGTCAAAGGCTGAACGGTCAACCATCAAATCCTTAATTACCGGAAATGCTTTGGCTCTCCATGGTTCTACTACAATGGTATCACCGTCATTGAAGGCACGCATGTGAAGCTGGCAGGTTGTGTTTGCTTCCCAAGGCCCATGCGGACGACCATTGATGTACATACTGCACATACCACAAATACCTTCACGGCAATCATGATCAAAAGCAATGGGGTCTTTACCTTCTTTAATCAACTCTTCGTTCAATACATCAAACATTTCCAGAAAACTCATTTCCTGTGAAATGTTGTTTGCATCATAGGTTTCAAAAGAACCTTTTTCTTTAGAGTTTTTTTGACGCCAAACTTTCAACTTAACATTGATATTCTTATGTTCCATATTAGCCCCTATCCCCTAAAGGGGGACTTTTAAGTTAATAATTATTTGTAAAGAACCTAATTAATCAAACTGCTTGCCTTACTCCCCTATAGGGGATGGGGGCTTTATTTATATGAACGCTGACTCGGCTTCACCACTTCATAATCCAAACTTTCTTTATGCAATGCCCACTCATGTTCAGCTTTCATTTCCCAGGCAGCTACGTACATGAATTTATCATCATGACGTAAAGCTTCACCTTCTTCTGTTTGATGTTCTTCACGGAAATGACCGCCGCAACTTTCTTCACGGTTCAAGGCATCAATACACATCAATTCTCCCAATTCAATAAAGTCAGCTACACGATTGGCTTTGTCCAGTTCAGGATTCATTTCGTTGATATCGCCGGGAATACGCACATCACTCCAGAACTCCTGCTTCAACTGCTGTACTTCTTTAATGGCTTGTTTCAAACCTTCTGCATTACGGGCCATACCGCATTTATCCCAGATGATCTTACCCAAACGCTTATGAAAACTCTCAACCGTCTTCGTTCCTTTAATATTCATGAGCATGTGGATGCGGTCACGCACAGCGCTCTCTGTTTCAACAAATGCAGGATGATCGGTTGGTATCGGCTTCACATGAATTTCATCAGCCAGATAATTACCAATTGTATAAGGAATAACAAAGTAACCATCAGCCAGGCCTTGCATCAATGCACTGGCACCAAGTCTATTGGCTCCATGATCGCTAAAATTGGCTTCACCCAATGCATATAAACCGGGAATATTCGTCATTAATTCATAATCTACCCACAAGCCACCCATCGTATAGTGTACCGCCGGGTAAATACGCATGGGCACTTCGTATGGATTTTCACCGGTGATTTTTTCATACATGTCAAACAGGTTACCATATTTTTCCTTTACCACATCTTTACCCATTTTAATGATGGCAGCTTCATCCAAATTAGATAAACCCTGCTTACCTGCTTCAATTTTTCCATAACGCTTGATGGCATCAGCATAATCTAAATACACAGCTTGCTTGCTGGTACCTACACCATAACCGGCATCGCAACGCTCTTTGGCTGCTCTTGAGGCAACGTCTCTTGGTACAAGGTTACCAAACGCTGGATATCTTCTCTCCAGGTAATAATCTCTTTCTTCTTCAGGAATTTCATTGGGCTTGCGGTTATCACCTTTTGCTTTGGGCACCCAAATGCGTCCGTCGTTTCTTAATGATTCACTCATTAAGGTAAGTTTACTCTGATGGTCGCCACTTACAGGAATACAGGTGGGGTGAATTTGTGTAAAGCAGGGATTGGCAAATAAAGCTCCTTTACGATGCGCTTTCCATGCTGCTGTTACGTTACTGCCCATCGCATTGGTGCTCAGGTAAAACACATTACCATAACCTCCGCTGCACAACAGTACGGCATGACCGAAGTGACGCTCCAATTCTCCTGTTACAAGGTTGCGTGCAATAATACCACGGGCTTTACCATCAATCATTACGATATCCAGCATTTCATGACGACTCAGCATCTGCACATTGCCCAATGCCACCTGTCGTTCCAATGCCTGATAAGCACCTATCAACAACTGCTGACCTGTTTGGCCCGCTGCATAAAACGTACGTTGTACCTGTGTGCCACCAAAAGAACGGTTGCTCAGCAATCCACCATACTCACGTGCAAATGGAACACCCTGCGCCACACATTGGTCAATAATGTTGCCACTCACTTCTGCTAAACGATGCACATTGCCTTCACGTGCACGGTAGTCGCCACCTTTAATGGTATCATAAAACAAACGGTAAGTACTGTCACCATCATTCTGATAGTTTTTAGCCGCATTAATACCACCCTGCGCTGCAATAGAGTGTGCACGGCGTGGACTATCCTGGAAACAGAATGCTTTTACTTTATAACCTAATTCACCCAATGAAGCAGCTGCACTGGCGCCGGCCAAACCGGTACCCACTACAATCACTTCAAGCTTTCGTTTATTGGCCGGGTTTACCAGCTTACAAGTTGATTTATACGTTGTCCACTTCTTGTCTAAAGAACCTGCAGGAATTTTTGAATTGAGCATATCGTTCGTTTGAATCGAAATTATTTTTTGTTCGTGAGCTTTAGCAGCTCTGTTCAACTTCTGTTGCGCCTGCCCGTCCGAAGCATTAAGCAAAGGCGGGTCGCACACTTGTACTGCCTTAACACTATTCGTAACCTCTTACTACTCTACCAATTTCAAATACATGGCCACCGGCATTGCTGCAAATAATAAACAGATGATAATTGAATACCAAACACCGGCACTTGCCAACAGCTTTAAAAATTTATTATTATGTACACCCACTGTGCGGAATGCACTTTGAAAGCCATGCATCAAATGCCAGAACAATGAAAACACACCCAATAAGTAAACAATCACAACCCACAGTTCACTGAACGTAACTTTCATAAGGCCAAACATATCATGCATTACTCCTGTAGCGGTGGGCAATGGTTCCAGGCCGGCATGTGTAAAACGTGCCGGTACCCAAAAATGCGCCAGATGCAAAATGAGAAACAATAAAATTAAAGTACCCAGTAAACCCATGCTGCGGCTGTACCATTTACTGCCGGCATTACCCATTGGTTTAGCATAACCCACTCCACGTGCTGCACGGTTTTGTGCTTCCAGCATATATCCCTGAATGATGTGAAGGATAAAACCTGCAAACAATCCTACTTCCATAATGCGGATTAACACAGTTGAACCCATAAAATGAGCAGCTCGGTTAAACATGTCGCCATTATCTTCAGGATTAAAAAAACTGAGGTCGGCAAAGATGCAGGCGTTAATACCTGCATGAATAATTAGAAACGTTACAAGAAAAAGGCCTGTGAGACCCATCACTAATTTTCTGCCAATAGAGGAAGTAAACATTTGAGCAAACGTCATGATAGAATTGTTTTGAAAAGCCGCTGCAAATTTAAGCATCGGATGCTATCAAAGTTCAGCGCTTGCTAAATGACAATAAAAAAAGCTGCTTGTTCAGCAGCTTTCAAATTTTTTTATGCTATAATTTTAAAAATGAAAACCCAACGTAAGGGCAGCTCTTACACCTGCCCAAGGTCCGTTAATAATTGCTTTGGCTGAAGTGGAAGTAACTTCTGCTTTGATAGTTCCAACAGGAAGTTCTATACCTTCAATGGTTTGACGTATATCATTTTGCTCCAACTGTGTAAATGGTATTGCGGGTTTGCCTTCAAAATTTCCTTTGCCTGCACCGTAATGTGCACCAAGGATCCACCAGTCAATTGTTACCGATTTACCAAGAAACCATTGTGCCCCCAGCATTAAGCCACCGCTGTGCGTTTTCATATCACCCGCCAGATTAATAGATTTGGTTCCCGTTCCTCCATTGTATTCAATAGGAATGGAAGAGACATTAAAACTGGCAAAACGGTAATAAGGTGCAAGGTAAAAGCCACGGCCATATCCTTTTTTGCCCACATAAAATCGGAATTCCGGCGTAATGGAAAAATTGCTCAACTGTGCATTATTAATAGCGTTTTCAATATCCCTGTCACCGTTGGCAGCATCATTGAGCGAGTTTTTAAACGGCAGATTTCCCTCAGGTCTAAAACCGATGCCTAGTGACAATGAGATTTTTTTTTGCAGCACCCGTTCATATTGAAAACTGAAGTTTCCGAAAGGCAGGGCCGATAAATTTACTTTTAAGATATTCATTTTGCCGGCAGCGTTTTTTTCTTCCTTTGAAGGTTCTTTGCCGTTGGCTGCTTGTTCAACTGATTGTTGGGCAGCAAGATGAACTGATGCGCACAGAAAGAAAAGGCAAAGCAGCTGTTTTATAATTGTTTTCATTTGATTTGTTTTTGAGTATTCTAAATTACGAAGTGAGGCGAAATACGGATTTATGGAATATGAAAATTATCCGGCTATACGATTCATCAAGAGGCCGTCAATCATACGGTACAAATGGAAGGGTTTATACGTTCGCCAGTTGAGCAGTTCCATCAACTCCAGATAACGGTTGAGTTTTAATTTTTTGAAATCATACTGACTTTGCTCGGGCATATTCAGAATCACCGTCCAGCCGTTTTCGTCTGTTACATTTTCATGCCATTCTTCATAGTAATCACGTTCGCTGCTGTGAAAGTTGAGAATGTTTTCTGCAATAAGGATAAATTTGAAGATGCCTTCATCCATCAATTTATCAATAACATCCCGTTTCAGGGTCATAATATCGTTTTCAATGGCATCGTTCCACTCACCTATCAATTCAATTACTGCATATTTTTCTTCATAGTCTGCTACCAGTACTTTGAGGTACATGGTGCGGCTGCCAAATTCATCCCACTGCGGGTGAATGTAATAATTGTAAACAGTTTGAGAGAATTCAAACTCAGAGTAAGTGCGGCCGTAAAAGGGAGAACGTTCGTCTTCTTCGCTGGTATAAATATGCCGCCAGTTATAAAAAGGTTCAATATCCTGCATACACAATTATCAATGATTGATACTTGTGCAAATTTCAAGAACGATAGTTGAAAAAAAAATTAATTATCCAATTCTCCTTCAGCAAATCCTGAAAATAATAATAAACGATACGGGTTTACATAATGAAACAAAGTAGATTGTACTAATTGTTCCATTTCTGCCTTGCTTTTGCAATACGCAGCCTGTACCTGTGATAGTTTGTACAACTTAATTTTACTGAAAGCTATAAATGAAGCCTGATGGAGATGTGCCTCATTGATTTGAAACTGAGCGGCAATATCTGCCGTGTCATTAACAGTTAGGAAATTCATAGACATGGATTTGGTTTATCAAAATTGGATTATGTTTCAAAAATAAAGAAAAAATCTGCAAATAAGCAAATCTGAAAGGCTATTGTTGCTGTTGTGCTTCTTCTGCCGCCAGTAAATCTGCCGTTACTGCCAGTTCCGTTACTTCCATCTCCACATCATTAACTTCTTCAAACACATGACCATCTTCATAACCTACCGAAACATAAACGGACAACGTTTGCCGTGAAATTCCTTTAAAGGTTCCTTTTATTGGGCTGCAATCATTAAAGTTTCTGCCCACTGCCAGCTTAACATGGTGATTGGTAACCCATACATTATTCGTTGGATCAATACCTGCCCAACCATAACCCGGAACAAATGCTTCCACCCACGCATGTGTAGCTCCTTCGCCCCGCATTCCATTCTTGTTAGGACAGATATAACCGCTCACATACCGTGAAGGAATACCCAATCTGCGTAACAGTTGCAGTAACACATGTGCAAAATCCTGGCATACACCGCTGCGGTGTTCCAATATTTCATCTACCGTTGTTTCAATGTTGGTAATGCCTTTGATGTATTTGAACTGATGATAAATAAAAGAAGAACAATCCTGTACCAACTGCATCACAGTTTTATCTGCTGTATTGATGGAAGCAAGTAGTTCATCAATGGCGGCAGATGATTTGATTTCCTCTGTTTTAGATAAATCCAGCAGCTGAAAATCTTTTTCGATGATGGGTTGCAGTTGTAACAGAGAGGTATTAATAAATGGAGGCTCCTCTGCATTAGTTGTACGTACAATTAAACGGCTGTCAATTGAAAGTTCTTTATGCGGTTCGGGCAGACTGAAATCGGCACAGCGGTTGCCCCAATAATCGAGGAAGAAAAAAAGTTCAGGCGCATCTGTAATTACTACTTCATGCTGTAGAATTTCCTGCTGTGGAGATGCTACCGGAAATATGCGAACCTGGTTTACGCTTTCAATTACAGGACGGTTGTAAGCATATTTTGTAATGTGATGTATTTTAAAAACAGGCATAGAGTTAAAGGGGTTATACTGCTGTTGTCATCTGACTTCCTCGTCTTATGACATGTTATGATTTCAATCTCGTCCGACGAGGGCGTCTGACGGGTCTTGTTATGCATACGAAAAGAACTGTTGCCCCAGCAGATGCGAAAATTTTAATAAATCAATTTTTGTTTCTTCAAGGAACCGGCGCAATGTAACCTGTTTAATAAAGTTTTCATCCGCAAATTTTACACGGCTGTGGATACGTCCAAACTCACGGTAAATAGTTTCTTTATCTGGCGGATTGTTTTCTTCCAGAATATCTTTTACATATTTTTCTAACCGACTGAGTGTGTAAAAGACAGAACGTGGAAAATCATTGTTGAAAACAACTTCATTCAACACATTACTGTTGGTGGTTGTGCTTCTGTATGTTTTCAAATAGAGCTCATAACCACTAAGCGACAATAAAAGATTGCGCCAATACAAAATATCTTTATGGTCTTCAATCTGAAAATCAATTTGCTCAAATTGTTTTAAAGTAACGTCGGCTGTAATAATGCCACGCTCAATAAAACGGCCTGCACTCATAAAACACCAGCCTTGTCCCCGTGGCATGGTGGTATCTGTTACACCCACATACGTCAGGCAATGTTTGAGCAGGTGGGTGAGTGTTGCCAGTGCATGCTCACCACTTAAATGTTTTTCAAGTAAGGGATTATTCACAGTGTGGTAAATATAATTTACTTCTTCCCACACTTCTTTTGTGATATGGTCCTGCATGCCACGAGCATTTTCTCTTGCTTTGTTGACTAGTGAGCGGATGGAGTTGGTGTTCTTTGCATCGGTAATTAAATACTTCAGTACACCGGCAGATGAAAATTGCAGTTCAGTAATTTCATCTTCATGCAGGGAGCCAAAGATTTGCAGCACAGGTTTCCATGTGTGTACACCGTATGGACCTTTATCCAAGCTGAGTACATAGTTGGTGTGGAGTACACGCAATAAACCTTCTGCCCGTTCCATATAACGGTTCATCCAGAACATTGAATCGGCAACACGGGAGAGCATTTATGATTGTAGATTTTTGATTTACGATTTTAGATTTTGTTACAGGTTACAAGTTGCTGGTTACTGGTTTGAGATGCAGAGAGCTTTACTTGCAACCTGGAACCTGAAACTTGAAACATTTTGTTTAACTGTTACACATAAGATGATGATTCATGTACATGCTATGATGTGTGCGACGCAAGGAACGATGCCACATGCACATTTGTTGGTAACATCATCTGTATTTCTACTTCCTTCTTCAATCCACCACCCAAGTATCTTTACTTCCGCCACCCTGCGATGAGTTGACAACCAACGAACCTTCACGCAACGCCACACGTGTTAAACCGCCGGGCACAATCTTTACACCATCAGGTCCGCAGAGTGCATAAGGCCGCAAATCAACATGACGGGGCTGCAATTTACCATCAATAAAACAGGGCACTGTTGACAACTGAATAATGGGCTGTGCAATAAACTCACGTGGATGTTTGTTGATTTCATCTTTGAATTTCTGAAATTCTTCATCACTCGCTTTGTTGCCCATGAGCATACCATAACCGCCACTCTGATTGGTACGCTTCACCACCATGCGGTGCATGTTTTCAAACACATACTTCCGCTCCTCTTCATTACTCATTTGATACGTTGGTACGTTTGGTAAAATCGGTTCTTCATTCAAATAATATTTTATCATGGCGGGCACATAAGCATACACCGCTTTATCATCAGCTACACCATTGCCTACTGCATTAGCGAGTGCTACTGTTCCTTTTCTGTAAGCACTCATAATACCTGCAACACCGAGCATACTATCTGGACGAAACAACAATGGGTCTATATACTCATCATCAATACGTCGGTATATAACATCCACCTGTTTTAAACCGCTGGTGGTTTTCATATACACCTTATGATTTTCAATGAGCAGGTCACGGCCTTCCACCAACTGAATACCCATTTGCCGTGCTAAAAATGTATGCTCATAATACGCCGAGTTATAAATACCGGGTGTCAATAATACAACGGTGGGATTGGAAATTTGTCGGGGTGATAAAGCCATGAGATTGTTGTGCAGCAACAAAGGATAATTGCCCACCATGCGTACATTGGCCTGTGCCAGCAGTTCAGGAAACAAGCGCTTTGTTACTTCACGGTTCTCCAGCATATAGCTTACACCGCTGGGTGTGCGCAGGTTATCTTCCAGAATATAAAACGTACCATCTTCACCACGGATTAAATCAATACCTGAAATATGCACATAAATATCATGCGGCACTTTAATGCCCGCTGCCTCCCGCAGGTAATGCGGACAGGTTGTAATCAACTCAGCAGGAATGATTTGGTCTTTGATGATTTGCTGCTCACTGTAAACATCTTTGAGAAATAAGTTGAGCGCTTTGAGCCGTTGCTCAATTCCTTTTTCAACATGGGCCCATTCTGCAGCGGTGATGATGCGTGGTAGTATGTCGAACGGAAAAATACGTTCAATGCCTGCATTATCGCTATACACGGTGAAAGTGATGCCCTGGTTCATGAAGAGTTCACTGGCCAGCTTATCTTTCAGTTGCAGGTTTTCAATGCTGTTGTCTTTCATTGTGCTCACCAGTTTTTCATACGGCTCACGGATGCTGCCGGCATGCAGCATTTCATCAAACTGGTGTGGTTTGGGTGCGTATTGTTGTATTAATTGTTCAACACTCATACATAGTGGAAGGTAATACCAAATGACGAAATAATACCATTTAAAAATGCGTTACAAATTTTTGTGTTGTATTATACCGCCCTGCGAAAACGCCAAACTTAAACAAACTATAAAGCGGTATAATAAAAAAGAGTTGCACTTCAACGGAATGTTGAGCAAGCAACTCTTGGAATGAAGATAAGCAAGAAAACGATTGATAAATTGAACTGCCTGATTAAATTTTTATAGTTCCATTAGAAAGTCAGTCAGCTGTTGATAGTTGTTGTCGATAGTTGTTGACTGCTTTTTCAAATTCATAATTTGCTGAACTGATTCCGGCAATTCAATTGTTTGATTCAACACCGGCTCTACCACATCATAAAATTTTACGGGATGGGCTGTTTCCAAAATAATTCCTTTTGATGAAGGATGAGATTGTAAATATCTTTCCAATGCCAGATACCCAACAGCTCCATGCGGGTCAAGAATATAACCTGCTTCATCATACACTCGTTTCATCGTTGCTTTTGTTTCTTCATCAGTAATGCTGTAAGCTGTTAATTTTTCTTTCAACTGCGGAAACTGGTGATGAAACAATTCCAGTATACGGATGAAGTTACTTGGGTTGCCCACATCCATCGCATTGGATATAGTTGGCACTGCTGATTTGGGTTGATAGTTCTGCGTAAGCATAAACTGCGGCACTGTATCATTGGCATTGCAGGCAGCAATAAAATGCTGTACAGGTAGTCCGCTGATGTGTGCCAAAATACCTGCACAGATATTACCCAAGTTGCCGCTGGGTACAGAGATGATTGGTGGCTCGCCGCCCTCATCCCCTGAAGGGGAGTTGAGCCATTGCTTATAGGCAAAGAAATAATAAAATTGCTGGGGTAACCATCTTGCCACATTGATGCTGTTAGCTGAAGTGAGAAATAATTGTTTGTTCAACGCTTCATCTGCAAAAGCCTGTTTCACCAATTGCTGACAATCATCGAACGTACCGTTTACTTCCAGCGCATGAATATTATTGCCGAGTGTGGTGAGTTGTTTTTCCTGCACACTGCTCACTTTACCACTGGGATAAAGAATCACCACTTCTACTCCCTCAACATTGAAAAATCCATTGGCTACAGCGCCACCTGTATCACCGCTGGTAGCAACAAGAACGGTTACTTTTTTACTGTTGCCTTTTACAAACTGTGCAAGGCACCTGCTCATAAACCGAGCACCCACATCTTTAAACGCCAATGTAGGGCCGTGAAATAATTCCAAGGATGATATGGTTTCATTAATGGGAACCAATGGGATATCAAAATTCACTGTTTCATTGACAATGCGTTGCAGTACATCATCAGGAATTTCATTGCCGATATACGGCTTGATAACCCGATACGCTATTTCTTCATTGCTGATGTGCTCTATGTTTTCAATAAGGTCTTTATCAACCTGTGGAATGGTTTCAGGAAAATACAATCCTTTATCCGGAGCCTGCACGAGGATGGTTGCTTCATGGAATGAAACTGCTGGTGATTGTTTGTTAAGACTGTAGTAGTTCAATTTGAAAATTTGATGATTTGAAAATTTGAAAATGATTGCTATAGCTAATACTTTCAATTTTGAGTACTTCGTAGTTTGTACTTAGTACTTTAAGACACTCACTCCTTCCTTCGCAATTCTCGTAACATAAGTTTTAAATTCAATTCCTAACTGTGTAAATGTTTGCTGCATGATGGCTTCTACTTCTTTTGCAGTTGCTTCATTTTCACTCAACATAAAAATACTTGGGCCGCTGCCGCTGATGCCGCCACCGAGCGCTCCTGCTTCTTTGCTTTTTGATTTTATGGTATCAAAGCCGGGAATTAATATGCTGCGTACGGGTTCAATGATCACATCTTCCAGGCTTCTTCCAATCAATGCTGTATCATTTTTTTCAAAGCCTGCCACCAAGCCTGCAATATTTCCCCATTGCTTAATCGCATCTTTGAGTAACACTTCTTTTCGGAGTATTTGTCGTGCATCACTCGTCTTCACTTCTATCTGCGGATGCACAACGGTAACAAACAAAGAAGGTGCATTGAGTTTTACAATATCTAAAGGATGAATAGAACGAATCAATGTAACACCGCCCAGAATACAGGGTGTAATATTATCGGCATGTTTTACACCACTCGCCAGCTTTTCACCAAACATCGCAAACTGCACCAACTCCTCATTGCTGTATTTGTTGTTCAATAAAAGATTTGCACCCACTGCTGCGCCTGCTGCACTGGCTGAGCTGGAACCCAATCCGCTGCCGGGCTTAATGCGTTTTTCAATCTCCACTTCAAAACCAAAACTGCTGTTATTGTGTTTGATGATTTCCAGCAACACCACTCCCGCTACATTTTTTTCAGCTTCTGTTGGCAGATTGTAATTGTCATTGTTAATGATGACAACTTTTGGCTCATCAATCAATTTCAACTTCATAATATCATACGGCTCCTGCAAGGCCATACCAAGGATATCAAATCCACAGACAAGATTGGCAACGGTGGCGGGGCATTTGATTAAAACGACGGCGCCCCCATCCCCTGAAGGGGGGCTTGTAGCACTCAACGATTTATTTTTATCATCACTCATTTTAAAACTGTAATTATTTTAAACGCTGTAATTTGTTAGCATGTTACAGAACACCCCTTCAGGGGATGGGGGCTTTAGCTGGCTCTCAGTATATCCGCAAACACACCGCTTGCTGTAACTTCAGCACCTGCACCTGCGCCCTTAATCACCATCGGTTGTTCTTTGTAACGGTCAGTGTAAAATAACACCACATTATCCTTTCCGTACAAATGATACAAGTCATGCTGCGGCGGAATGTGTTGTAAACCTACTTCGGCTTTGCCGTCTTTATAAGAAGCAACAAATTTCAATTTACTTCCTGCTGCTTTTGCAGCTTCATACAATTTTTTAAAATGCGCTTCTTCTTTTTTCATGGCTGCATAAAAATCATCCACCGTTCCCTGCATACAGCTTTCAGGTAAAAAGCCATTGCATTTTATTTCTTCCATTTCCATGGTCACTCCTGCTTCACGTGCCAGAATTAAAATCTTACGCATTACATCTGTACCACTCAAATCCAAACGTGGGTCAGGCTCAGTATATCCTTCATCCTGTGCCTGCTTCACTACATCGGCAAATAATCTGGTGCCATCATAATTGTTGAATACAAAATTGAGTGTACCGCTTAATACCGCCTGCATACTTCGCACCACATCACCACTGCGCATTAAATCATTGAGTGTACCAATTACAGGAAGTCCGGCACCTACGTTTGTTTCAAACAAAAAAGGTGCATTGAACTCTGCCGAAAGATTTTTGAGTTTTTTATAGTTGCTGTAAGTACTTGATGCTGCTACTTTGTTACAGGCAACAACAGCAATACTTTTTTCAAGCAACGAAGCATACACTTCTGCAATCGCTCCATTCGCTGTTACATCTACAAACACAGAGTTGCGGAGGTTTTTTTGAATGATGGATTGCACAAAACTTTTCAGATTGGCGCTTTCACCATTTTGCAATGCTTCTTCCCAACTGTTGATATCAATCCCGTTTTCATTCAGCAGCATTTTCCGACTGTTGCTCAAACCAGCAATATTCACCTGCAAATGCAGGTTCTCTTCTAAGAATGAAAGTTGCTGTTGCAATTGAGCCAGCAAACGTTTTCCAACATTCCCTGTACCTACAACGAATAAGTTGATTTGTTTTTTAACCGTTTCAAAAAACTCTTCATGCAATACGTTCACTGCTTTGCGCACATCAGCTGAAGCAACAACAGCAGAAATATTCCGTTCAGTAGAGCCTTGTGCAATAGCCCGGATGTTTACACCATTTCTGCCAAGTGCTGCAAACATGCGTCCGCTCACACCTGTATGATGACGCATATTATCACCTACAAGCGCAACAATGCTCAAATCTCTTTCAATCTTCAAAGGTTCTACTCTATCTGATGCTATTTCAAATTCAAATGCTTTATCAACTGCTTTCTTTGCTTTTTCAGCATTGGTTGCATCCACACCTACACAAATAGAATGTTCAGATGAACCTTGCGTAATGAGTATAACGTTCACCTGTGCATTTGCCAATGCTGCAAACAACCTGCTGCTGAAACCGGGGATGCCCACCATGCCACTTCCCTCCAGACTTAACAAAGCCAATGAGCTGATACTTGAAATACCGGTAATGATGCCCCCATCCCCTGAAGGGGGGTAATGCACACTCTCTGATTTTTTAATTACTGTTCCATTGTCATCAGGCGCAAAAGTATTTTTAATCCATATAGGAATATTTTTATTCAACACCGGTTGAATGGTTGGCGGATAAATCACTTTTGCACCAAAGTGTGAAAGCTCCATCGCTTCCTGGTATGAAATAGAAGGAATAATTTTCGCATGGGGTACCCAACGTGGGTCAGCCGTCATCATACCACTTACATCCGTCCATATTTCAACCGATGCGGCATCCACTGCTGCTGCAAGAATAGCCGCCGTATAATCACTTCCACCCCGACCGAGTGTGGTTGTTACCTTATGTTCATCACTTGCAATAAAGCCGGGAAAAACAAGGATGTTTGCGGTTTGTTCTTCTACAAATTGATTGATAAAATTATTGGTTACAAAAAAGTTGACTGCTGCATTGCCGTAGTTGCTGTTGGTTTGAATCACTTCTCTGCTGTCTTTCCATACACTGGTTACTCCGTTGTAACTCAATGCAGCGTTGATGATTTGTGAAGAAAGCAATTCGCCATAGCTCATCAGTTTGTCTTTGGTTCTGGCGCTGCATTCGCCCAATAAAAAAATACCATTGCAAATGTCTTCCATTTCATTGCAGTATTTTTTTACAAGGCTCAGCACACTGCTTTGCTGCTGTACTGGAATGAGTTCCTTTACCGTTTCAAGATGACGTGTTTCAATTTGTTTGAGTACGTTCTTATAATCTTCATTACCTGTGCTGGCCAGTGTACCGCAGTTGAGCAGTAAATCTGTTGTGCCGCTCATAGCGCTTACCACGAGTAGTACTTTTTGAACTTTACTTTTTTGCTTAACAATATCTGCTACCTGTTGAATAGCTTTGGCGCTTCCCATAGATGTGCCGCCGAATTTTAAAACCTGTATCATAAAATAATGTAATAAATAAGTGTTGTGATGTAAAACAGCAAAATGCCCCGGGGGTAATATGAGAATGTGCAACCCTTAACGGGTTGTGGTAGTTGTAATAGTTGTTGTGCCTGTGGAGGACAACGAAGTGAGGGTGATATGTACAACTGCTTTCATTAGAGCACAAGATAACGACTGTGTTTCACAGAACAAGTGTTAGGTTGGAAGAATTTTGGAAGAAATATTTTTGGGTAATAGAGGTAGGTGCTGCTATGAGGCTGTAGAGGCGTCGCACTCTTTTACAATTCAATCCTACTAAGCAATATGAATCATTCTCATTATAAAGACCTTAAAGATTTCATAAATCTACGATCGCTTTTTGGCACGATTTATTGGTGCATTTTTATTTAACTTTTGCTTCTTTGCCTTTTTTACCTTCTTTTTTGGGGACGTTATTCCTTCAATCTTATTTTTTCTATATTCTTCGATGTATTTTATAAATTTTTTTTGTTGCGCTTCACTTTTTAGAAAACGCTGGAAGTCCTTATCAGTAATTTCAATGGTTAATGGATTTCGGATAACTCTATTTAAGGCAATCTTTAATTTATCATATGCGAAATTCCCTGCTAATCCACTGATAACAGCTAAACCTAAAAAATTGAAAATATCATGTAATTCTTTTAATATGTAATGTAAGCTTGGACTTGGTTTTTTCTTCAAATCATATTCATAACGCTTTCTGTATTGAAATCCATATTTAACTGATTCTTTTGCAATTCGGTATTTCTTTTTGTAGTTGTTTAGTGTTTGTTCATAATTACAGTTCTTACAACAAATTGATTTGTTATTCGCTATTATATCCAAACTTAAACAGTTAGTGCATATATACATAATAATAATTCTGATGACTAATTTATTCTCAAAGCTTCAAAATGCCAAACCTTAAACAAAAAAGCGACAACTTCCGTCATCGCTTTTCCATATCATCAACAAAAAAAATTATTGAAACTTCTTTGCATCTTCTAAAAACTTCGCCAGTCCAATATCCGTTAATGGATGCTTGAGCAAGCCAAGAATGGAATCCAGCGGACAGGTACATACATCAGCACCCAACTCTGCTGCTTTAATAATATGCAACGGGTTGCGGATAGAAGCTGCCAGAATTTCTGTTTCATAACCCTGTAATGAATAAATATTGGCAAGTTGTGCAATCAATTCCATACCATCCCATCCGCCATCATCAATACGGCCAATAAATGGAGAAACATAAGTAGCACCGGCTTTGGCAGCCAGTATCGCCTGCCCTGCACTAAATACCAATGTACAGTTGGTTTTGATACCATTATCACTAAACCATTTCAATGCTTTAATGCCATCTTTAATCATCGGCACTTTCACCACAATGTTTGGATGAATAGCAGCCAGCTTTTTTCCTTCTTCCACAATACCTTCAAAATCGGTACTGATTACTTCGGCACTGATGTCGCCATCCACCATTTCACAAATGGTTTTATAATGCTGCATCACCGCTTCTGTGCCTTTTACACCCACTTTTGCCATAAGTGAAGGATTGGTAGTAACACCATCCAGAATACCTAATTCGTTTGCTTCTTTGATTTGAGCTAAATCAGCTGTGTCAATAAAAAACTTCATGATATAAAAATTAAAATCCCACTTTGGGGGACTGGAGGAAATAAAAAATGGCAGGTTACTTACATCGCACCGCTACAACCGCCTACCCTTGCTGCGTTCCCACCCTGGGGGAGTTCAGCAGGAGCTGGTCGTGCAAGACCTGCCGGCGCAAAGATAGGGGAAATGAAAAAAGTTTATAAGATGAAAAACGAAGGAATTGGTGGATGTGAATAAAGAAAGAGGATTTGTTTTGGATAGAGTTTGGGTATGCTAGTTTTGAATCAACCCCTGCCCCTCAATGTCATTAAGTTAAGCCGCTATACTTTGCTCATATACTTCTGAAAGAAGTATTTCTCTTCGTTCTCTGCATCTATGCGTGCCATTACCTTACTGAATTTTATTTTACACACAGAGGAGAAGAGGGCACAGAGTAGGAACAATTTCAATTGTTCCCTTAACTTAATGACATTGCCCTGCCCCCTTCTCTGCAAGCAAAGAAGGGAAATTACCATTCTAATTTTTTATATTATTTGTAACCTTTCCGTGTGGTTTAATTCTTCTTTCGTCTGGATGATGCAGGTTTTTTATTCCTGTTATTAATTTGCTGCAGTAAACTATCCTGCACTGGAGCATTCATTTGCAAATCCTGTTTCTTTACCCAGATGGTCATACTTCGTTTTACAGATGGCTCTACTTTCAACATCACTTCTACTGTAATGAACGCTTGTTTAAAATCCCACTCCAGCCAGATGCTGCTGCCTTTAACCGTGCCACCGGTGGTATTAATGATAAGGTCTTCATGATTGAGTGGAATATATTTACCGTTATCTAAAAGTGCATCTACGTTGATATAATTCCAGCTTCCTTTTTTTAAACTGTCAGTATAAAGATTAAAAAAAATACTATCCACTTTTTGTGCTTTAAGCGCAAGTGAACTCAGCAGTAGCATAAATAAAAGCGATCTTTTCATAACATGCACAGACATTGTATTTTCAATTTAGGTTGTAAGCCGCCGTTTTTTAACAATCCGTGATTAAATTTACTTATAAATTATAAAACATGAGGATTACTGTATTTGGAGCCACAGGGCAGGTGGGAATGGAAATTACCAGGCAGGCATTATGGCGTAAACATGATGTTACTGCATTTGGAAGAAATGTGTTTGATGTAAAAACAGAAGATGAACACCTGCATCTGTTTAAAGGCACTTTGTTTGATGAAGCAGCAGTATTTGAAGCAGTAAAAGGTGCTGATGCTGTACTGAGTGCCATTGGTGGTGCATTTGATGGTTCAGACAAAGCACGTTCACTCGGCATTAAAAATATTATTGCACAAATGAAGAAAGCAGGCGTACATCGCATTATCGCCATTGGTGGATTGGGCATTTTAAATGCTGATGAACATACCTTGCTGATTGATACGCCCTCCTACCCTGCAGCGTTTATTCCTGTGGGCAATGAACACCGCAAGGCCTATGAATATTTAAAAGACTCAGGACTCGACTGGACATTTGTATGCAGTCCAAACATTATGAATGATGGCCCTACAGGGAACTATATTACCAGCAAAGATTATCCGCCACAGCCCAATCAGTTTCAAATCAATGCAGGTGATTTAGCACAATTCATGCTGAATGAACTGGAGCAAAATGAATTTTTAAAAGCAAGAGTGGGAATCAGTAGCCAATAGTTTCGTTTAAAAGTGGAAAAGGAGTTTAAAAGTAAATATTAACTAACAACTATCTGCTACAGACTATCGGCTTTAATCAAGGTCTTATTTAATTGAACCCTTTACCGCTTCCCAAACAAGAATACCCGTTGCCACAGCAGCATTCAAAGATTCTGCAGCACCAAAGGAAGGAATAGATACCTGATGAGTGGCTAAAGAAAGTAAAGAAGCATCCACGCCCCTTGCTTCATTGCCAATTAATAAAGTTCCCTTTTTTTCAAATGAAAAGTCATTGATATTTTTTCCATGAAGCGTGGCGGCAATAACAGGTTGCTGACATTGAGGCAAGAGTGTTTTTAAATCACCTGTTATACATTTTACACGCAGCACTCCTCCCATACTTGCCTGCACCACTTTTGGGTTATACATTTCCACACAATCTTCTGAGCAAATAATATGGCTGATGCCAAACCAATCTGCAATGCGGATGATGGTGCCCATATTGCCGGGGTCACGTATGGCATCCAATGCAAGTACCCATCCCTCATTTAGTTCAGTAATTAATGCAGGTTTAAATTGACGAACCAATGCCAATGCCTGCTGCGGCGTTTGCAATAGAGAGATGCGTTCCAGCTCCGTTTCTGTAACTTCTATGTACTGTTCACCATCAGCTTTTAAACCATGTTCTTCAAAAAAAGACGACCGTGCATAGAGCTTAATGAGTTGCTGCGGGCATTGTGTTAAAACTTCGTTTACAATCTTTGTTCCTTCAGCTATAAATACTCCATCTTCATCTCTTGTTTTTTTATGGCCTGAACTTTGGATATATTTGATTTCATTTTTACTGAGCATCTTTAAACGTTTATGAAGTTTAACCCTGTTATCTGCATTTTAGTACTCCTATTTACAGCATTGATGCTTGGTGCCTGCAATACGCAAAAAGGTCTTACAAAAAAACGATACAGCAAAATAAAGAATCCTCCTCAAGAAAAGCCTTTTGTTTACTACAATGAAATTACTGTTGATAATAAAACATTGAGTAAAGAAGAAAAGACGCTTCTTACCGGGAGTCTTACCACCCAACTTGATGATAGTATGCAGGTGCGGGTTAAAGAAAATCTGCTGGTAACAAAAGTATTGATGGAACCTCCTGTTTTTGATTCAATTAATGCGGCTGTGAGTGCCCGCAATATGGAAATCTATTTAAAAACCATAGGCTACTACTATGGCTCTGTTACACATCAATCCATGTTTGATACCTCCATTACAAAGAAAGGGCATCAGAGAATACGTACCATTACACAATTCAAGGTACAAACAGGTCCTCTGGTAAAAACAGGATCAATTAAATATGTTTTGTGGGATACCAGTATAAAACCTGCATCGCCGTATACTTTTTCGCTTATCAGCAAACTGCAGCAATTGACTGATGAACATGCAGGCAAAAGCCTGTTACTGCAGGGCGAACCCTTTACTGAAAACCGGATGCTTGCAGAACTGGAACGCCTGGTTGAATTGTATAGAAATAATGGATACTACAAGTTTTCGAGAGAGCAGATATATATTGATGCAGATTCGTTTTATGTGCCGCTGCTTAATCCCTTTCTGGATCCATTTGAACGTATTCAGGTTTTTGAAGATGCCAAAAAATGGAGAGCCAATCCTACTTTTGATGTCGTTGTTCGGTTACGGACAAATCTGGATTCAGCAGCGTTGCTTCCCTTCAAAACCGGAACTATTACAGTGTTTCCTGAGTACAGTAATGCAGCGTTTGATTCAGCTCAATATAAAACCATCAATTATGAGGAATTAGTCATTAAGACCAAAACCCAGCGCTTTAAACCTTCCTTTATTGCATCACACATTTATCTTAAACAGAACACGGTATACCGTTTAAACGACCTCAACAATACGCTGAATGATTTAAACAACCTGGGAACCTGGCAATTTATTAAGGTAGAACCATTTGATCAAAAGCTCAATATATCTTTACCTGATACAGGCATTGTAAATTTTGATTTCAGAATGGTGCCCCATAAGCGGTACAGCATAAGTACAGATCTTGAAACGGTTTTCAACCAGGTACAACAGGCAGCAATTGGCGTAGCAGGTAACCTGGTAGGTGCCGGTATTAATCTGAGTTTTAAAGATCGTAATCTTTTTCAACGGGGAGTGCAATGGAGCCAAACGCTCCGATTTGGTGTAGAAGTTGGTACCGGAAGAGTAAACCCCGGACTGCAAGCTATTGAACTGACTTACAGTAATGGTGTGAGTGTGCCTAAACTCATTCTCTTTCCAACAAAAAATCAAAACAAATTTGTGAATAAAAAGAGCTTTGTCTCTGCCACAGCATCTTATTTTGACAGAAATCTTAACGAAAACGGCTTGTACAAATTAACCAACATTAATATTGCGGCAGGGTGGCAATTTACACGTCTGAAGTTGAAGAAATCAAAAACATTCACCCTTTTACCACTCAATGTTGAGTTTGTAGATCTGTATGATTTGTCTACTCCTTTTCAGGATACGCTTGCTAAAAATCCATTTCTTCAGTTTTCATTCAGAGAAGGATTGGTTATTGGTGTTTCAATGAACATGGTACAATCAAAAGATATATCGAAACGTAAAAATTTATACTATCGTTTAGGGTTAGATGAATCAGGCTTAACTCTGTGGCGCTTTTTACGGGCCGTACCTTCAATCAACCAAAATTTATTTAAATATATAAAAGCTGATGCAGAAATTAAATACACAAAGATTAATGCAAACAATAAATCTACCTGGGTATTTCGTGCTGTAGCAGGTGCAGGTTATAATTTTGCCGATACTGCCTCCATGCCCTTCTTCAAACAATTTACAGGCGGCGGCCCAAACAGTATGCGTGCATGGCCCTTGAGAAGTATTGGTCCGGGTTCAAGACCATTGGATTCACGTTCTGGTCGTGGGCAATTTTTCAGCAGAAGCGGTGATTTTATTTTTGAAGCGAATGCTGAATACCGTTATAATATTTTTACAGTAATACCCAATACGTTTGTTGTACGTGGCGCATTATTTACAGATGCAGGTAATGTTTGGAATTTCAGGAATAAAAGTAATTTGGGTAATGATACGGTAGTATTGCAAATGAAAAACTTTTATCGTCAACTGGGTGTGAGTGCCGGTACAGGCTTACGTTTAGACTTTGTAGGGTTATTTGTAATTCGTTTGGATTTTGGATTGCGTGTGAAAAATCCTTCACTCCCCTTCTCTAAAGTAAATAACGGATGGCGTATACCGGAAGTAAGCTGGAGAAACTTGTTCAGTTCAAGAGAAGCTAACCGGCAATGGAGGTATGAAAACTTTAATTTTTCATTAGGCATTAATTACCCTTTCTGATAGTTTTTGCTGAATCCATGCAAGCGTATCAGGCATACTCTTCGCCTGCTCCAGTGTAAACTCACCAATGCGTGTGCGGCATAAGCTGCTCAAATAAGCACCACAACCCAATGCTTTACCAAAATCATGCGCCATACTTCTGATGTAAGTACCGGTGCTGCATACAATTCTGAAATGTAAAACAGGCAACTCCAATTTTGTTATTTCAAAGGCACTAATGGTAATGGGCCTTGGTTCCAACTGTACATCCTTACCTTTTCTTGCCAGTAAATAAACAGGCTTCCCTTTTTGTTTGATAGCAGAGTGAATGGGTGGCACCTGCATAATAGCTCCACGAAATTGTATCAGGGTTTCTTCAATCAAATCTGTTGTTACAAAATCATAAGCTTGAAAATGCTCCGGCTCACTTTCCAAATCATAAGTAGGTGTAACAGCCCCCAGTGTAAACGTACCGGTATATTCTTTTTCACGGGCCATGTACTCATTTATACGCTTGGTAAATTTTCCCGTGCAAAGAATTAATAAACCCGTTGCCAGTGGATCAAGTGTACCGGCATGACCTACTTTTTTTATTTTAATAGTATTACGCACTTTAGCCACCACATCATGTGATGTCCATTCTAAAGGTTTATCTACAAGTAATACCTGTCCTTCCGTAAATAAATTTATAACCTCATCTTTCATTGGGAGCAAAGATAAAAGAAAGCCGATAGCCCGTAGCCTTTAGTATTTAGTTATAAGTTTTGGAAGTGAGTTGTAAATAATTAACATGTATAAAATTAAATCGCCTGGCGTGTTTTAATTTCGATATACTTGTTAATAGCATTAACCGTTACTTTCTCAGGCGGAGAAAGAATGCTCAAGATGCCTGCGTTCTGTAATTCCTTTACAATAAGTTGTTTTTCGTGTACAAACTTACCGGCAATGGTTCGTATGTATAAATCTTCCATGTCTTCAACATGCTCTTCTGCTTTGGCGGAGAGTTCAGTATTCTCAAAAAACACAACCAGCAGTAAATGATATTTAGCCAATCGCTTTAAATAAGGAAGCTGACGGTGCAGTCCACTCAAGCTTTCAAAATTGGTAAACAAAATGAGCAAACTGCGTTGCTTTACCCATGTACGCACTCTGGTGTACAGCAATTCAAAATCGCTTTCTAAAAATCCTGTTTGCTGGTTGTACAGCAGCTGCAATACTTTTTCAAGTTGTACCGGCTTTCTATCAGCCAGCAATGCGGAGCCTGCTTTGTTGTCAAATGAAATTAAACCAAACTTATCCTGTTTATGCAACGCCACATTACAAAGTACCAAACTGGCATTGATGGCATAATCCAATAAAGTAACACCGTTAAACGGCATCTTCATCAATCTTCCTTTATCAATAATGCAATATACCTGCTGGCTCTTTTCATCAGTATAACTATTCACCATTAAGCTGCCTTTGCGTGCTGTAGCTTTCCAGTTGAGTGTACGCACATCATCGCCCTGCACATATTCTTTTATTTGCTCAAACTCCATACTGTGACCAATCTTTCTGATGCGTTTATTTCCGCTTTGCACAATTTGAGCCGCTTCGGCCATTAACTGATATTGGCGCATGCGCAAAAAAGATGGATACACCGGCACCATTACACCACTGTCATTCATACATCTTCTTTCAGCCAAACCCAGCAGGGATTGAATATACACATTGAGCTTACCAAAAAAATAGGCACCACGCTCCACCGGTCTAAGTTTGTAATGCAATTCTTTTTCTTCGCCGGGTTTTAAAGTGGTCTTGATTGAGAAATTCCGTTCCTGAAATTGCGGAGGTAATTCATCAATCACTTCTGCCTTTACCGTAAATGGATACATGTTTTGCAACACAATCTTTACATCATTTTCATCACCATTGCTAAACCGCTCCGGTACCACCCGCTGCATCACCGGCTTTCGGTTGATAACAAAAAGAAAAAAGATATCTGCAGCCAATGCCAGCATTAATGCCCAAAAAAACACCCATGGCAATTGTCCCAGGTCTTCAAAAAAGAAACGAAACAAAAACAATACAACATTTACACCCAGCAGCAGGTACAACCGGCGTGTAACAAAAAAATTCAATATGAACTGAACAGGCTGCATACTTTTATCTTGGTATTTCAATGGATTTGATGATGCGGTCAATCAGTTCATCAGGCGTTAATCCTTCCATTTCTTTTTCAGGTGTAAGAATAATGCGATGACGCAATACATGTGGTGCTACTTCCACAATATCTTCAGGCGTTACAAAATCACGGCCCATCATAGCTGCAAATGCTTTTGACGCTTTTACAATGGCCAGGGATGCACGTGGTGAGGCACCTAAAAACAAAGAAGGATTATTGCGGGTTTCATTTACAATTTTTGCTACAAATTCCAGCAGTTTGGGTTCAATGAGTAACTGACGTACACTGTTTCTGTAGTTTTCTAAATCAGATGCGTTGAGCAGTTTGCTCACTTCATTCAACAAATGGCGGTTATCACTTTGATGCTGGTTTTGAAGAATACTCATCTCCTGTTCTAATGTGGGATAGCCTACTTCAATCTTAAATAGAAAACGATCCAATTGAGCTTCAGGCAGTCGGTAAGTTCCTTCCTGATCAATAGGATTTTGAGTAGCCAGCACCATAAAGGGTTGCTGCATGTGGTACGTGTGCCCGTCAATTGTAACTTGACGTTCTTCCATTACCTCAAACAAAGCAGATTGCGTTTTTGCAGGAGCACGGTTAATTTCATCAATCAAAACGATGTTACTGAAAACAGGTCCGGCTTTGAATTGAAAACTTGCTTCACGGGGATTGAAAACAGATGTACCCAGCACATCGCTGGGCATTAAATCCGGCGTAAACTGTATGCGTGAAAATTCAGCATCAATCAATTTAGCCATGAGTTTAGCTGCCAGTGTTTTTGCTACACCCGGTACACCTTCAATTAAAATGTGACCATCAGCTAAAATGCCGGCTATCATGAGATCAATCATTTGTTCCTGACCCACAATAATTTTACCGGCCATTTCTCTGATGGCTGTTACTGCATTATTGAGTTGTGTTAAATCTGTACGCTGCTGAAAAATTTCATTTTCCATAATCTACGTTTTAAAAAACGGAAGCAATCTGTAATGCAATTCCATCAGTTCTGCATCAGAAATCTTAGAAGCTTCCTGTAATTGTTGAATGTATTGAAATGTTGATTTTACGTCTGTTTCCGGCAATCCGCTTTTTCTTGACAGAGATGAGATAAACTCTGCATTAATAGTGGATGTATTCAAATAATACTTTGTTCTTATTTTTTCCAGAAAATAGGTCACCATTTTGTGAACGATGTTATGATGATCTTTCTTTTGTAAATACAGGCGGCCAATGGTTTCAGCAAAACTCACACTGCTGTTTACATTAGGTATTGTAACAGGAATGACTCTTTGCCTGCGTTTAATACCCATTAACACAAAGAGTAATAACGCAAATATGGAAATAAGCAAGGCCCACTTAAGCGGCGGATATTTCATAAACACCTGAAACGAAGAAAAACTTCTTTCAGGATAGAGACCACGTCGGTAATAATCATCCCAGTACACCCGCTTTCGATCGCTGTTCATATAGCTCAGCACTTTTTCAAAATACTCATGATTTTTTTCTTTGAGTAAAAAATAGTTGCTGAATGCTTCAGGATGAAGATGCAGATACAGCAATCCATCGCCATATTTTACTGCAATAAAGTTGGGCTTGTTACGCTCAGTAAGACCAAGTATGGTTGTGGCCGATGAATCAAAGTTTTTAAAATAATCAAGCAGGGGATAATAAAAGAACCCATATTGCTTGTTGCCCGGCAGCGTTGAGTCTTTCATTTGTATTGATGTACGGCGCATTTCATCTGCATTTTTCACATCAAGACTCATGAGCAAAAAATTACCATTGTACTTTGGTTTGATGTGCAGGGTATCCAGCAGCTTTTCATCCAGGTAAGAAGAAGCAATAAACAACCGGTTTCCTTTACTCACATACTCAAGTATTTCTTCCATATCTTTTTGCTCCAGCAGCAGTTCTTCGGCCACAATGAAATACAGGTTACGGCTTCCTTCATACCCAAATTCCATTTTGGAAAATTGCTTTTTACTGTCATACACATAATAAGAATTAAACTGATGCTTCAGCATTTGATAAGCAGTATAAGTACCCATGGGATTCTTATTCATCATGCTGAAGTTTCTGTTCATAGGCGGCAGCAATACTCCACTTTGTGTACATGCGTTAAGCAACAGCACTATTGCAGCCAATGAAATAATATGATGAAAAAAGGTTTTCAGTTTTTTAATTTGGTTTGATAAATTTTAAATTCATTCTTTATGGTGTCATACATATCCTTATCAATAGTAAAGTTGCCATACCACGCATACTCATAATGCAAAGTAACCCGTGCAAAATCATTGCGAATGGTCTTGCCACTCAGTTCTATTAAATATTGATAGTTGGTTTTATCTGGTGACAACTGCAGCCAGCCTTTACCTGCCAGCACACTTAAAGCCTGCAAATAATAATAACGTACAGCCAGTCTGTAATTGCCGGCTTTTTCTGCTTCTGTAATTTTTTGAGTTAAAATATCAACATCAGTTATATCCTCTTCTTCTGCCACCATTGCTTTCTTTCTCACAGTTGCGGCAAACATTCCTTTTTCTGATAAGAAAAGACGATAAATCAAATACATTACGGCGCCTATCATAACAACCCACAAAAGCAAACGAATGAAATCAAAAAAACTAAAACCAACAGGCTGTGCCGTTTTACGGGGCTTTTTTTGCTTTTGCTGATCCTGCCACAGTTTAAGTAAAGAATCCAGTGTTTGAATCTTATTGAGCGGCTTTGTATTACGGATAGCTTTCAAACTATCAACGGGAAAATAAATAATGGATGAAGAAAGAAGTGTATCAACAACCTGTTCGTCGCTTTCATCTTCATCTCCTGCATAATTATCTGTGTTGCTGTAAGAAGTATCAACTGCAGGCGGGTTTACAATTTCATAAGTAGTATCAACCACCGGCTCAGTTTGTGCATGGGCAGCAGCAGATAAAAAAAGACTAATGACCAGCAAAAGCAATGGACCCTTCATCATTTCACATACATTTTATCCAGCAGCTCAGGATGTTTTTGAACTCTCCTTTCAAGAATGATGGGGTAAACAATAAAATACCAAACAATGAACGCAAGAGAAAGCACCAAAATACTGATACTTACAGCTGGTGGCAGGGAAACATTTCTTGATTTATCAAATGCATTGGAACTGAGATAAGTAATATGACTTTCTAAAAAAGCTGCCATTAATGTAATGGGAATAATGGTGATGCAAATTTTCATGGCATCTTTTACTCCTTTTCTGAACGAGTGCCAGCGGCTGTAAGTACCGGGGAACAGCATACTTTTTCCGATGATAAAACCTGCACAGCATTCCAGTATCATTCCTGATATTTCTAAAGTACCATGTACCCAAATAACCAATACAGATTGCCAACCCAGCCCTTTTGAAAAAAACCAGTATTGAAAACTGCCCAGCATGATGGCATTTTTAAATAACAGATACAGGGTCATGACTCCGCCCAGCAATCCACCCACAACCATCATAAATCCCACACGTATATTGTTCAATGCCAGCGCTACAAACATTAAAAACCGGTTATCACTCCGGTACACACCAAAGGGATCGCCTTTTTCAATATTATCTTCTGTCATTTGCACGTATTCCCTGCCCATAACGCCGGTTACGAATTCATCATCTTTCATGGCAGAAAATACAGCAATGCTGCAAAACACAGCAAACAGCAAAAATGTATAAAACAAAACAGTGTGGTGCTTACGAAACAGGAGCGGTAACTCATAACGCCAAAAAGTTATAAGTCTAAGATAGCGTTGCTTTTTATTTTGATAAACAGTTTGATAAATGCTAACCGCCAAACTATTAATCCACTTGGTAACCTTGCTGTGGGGATAAAAGGTTTTGGAATAAGACAAGTCGTCCATCAACGTAATAAAACGATCAGCCACCTGGTCAGGGTCTTCTGTTTGCAGGTACTGGTATTCGTTCCATTTTTCAGCATTCTTCTTTATAAAAAGTGCTTCCCTCATTGAGCAATGAAAATAACAAGTAATTTGTAATTAAAATCAAAGCAAGGCATTTTTTTACTGCCAAATGATGAAAACAAAAATTCATGTTCAATCAAAACTTTCATTTATTTTACAACGTTAAACGTAACTATGTCAGCAGTTCCTATCAGCACTCCATTTAATATTGCACTTGACTTTGAAATAGCGCCTTTTCACAAGCGCATGTTTGCTTCATTAATGGATTTAATGGTGATGGTTATTTATTCATGGCTGATGAAGTTACTACTGCATACACTTATACAAACAGATAGCGATACCATTGACGGGCTTGATGTGCTGTTTGTTACAGTACCTCTGTTTATTTATCATTTGGTTTTTGAGATTTTATTTCATGGGCAAAGTCTTGGTAAAATGGCCATGGGCATTAGGGTGATGAATGTGGAAGGTGGCGACCCTACAATTGGTCAATATTTGTTACGCTGGCTGTTCAGAGTATGGGAGTGGCCTTTAGTATTTTCATTTGTACTGCCCGGTGAACTGGTATGGCTGCAGATTTTCTTAGTTGGCGTATTCGGAATTATTGTAGTGATTGTTATTGCCGTTACCAATCAAAATCAACGGCTGGGCGACCTGGCGGCCAATACAGTTGTGGTAAGTACTAAAATCAACAGCTCCATACACGATACCATTTTTATGGAAGTAACCAGTAAGAATTATGAAGTAATGTTTCCCGATGTTATGAAACTGAGTGACCGTGATATTAACACCATTAAAACGGTACTCAACGATATGTATAAAACACAGCGTTATGAAACGGGGCACCGCATTGCAGACCGTATTAAATCTGTTTTAAAGATTGATACCAATCTTGAAGTAGATATCTTCCTTGAACGGTTGATTGCCGATTATAATTTTCTGGCTACCAAGGAATAAAAAAAGCCGCATACAATGCATGCGGCTGAATCTCATTTTGGTTTTCATTACGCAAAAGCTGCTCCCATAACTGCAAACAGAATAGCCAGCGCATACAACGAAAGGATAACAATCGTCATAATACCCATGAACTTAAAACAGGATTTAAGATTCTCAAATGCTGAAGTCATTTCAACCTGATTGTTTTCTATTAAAGCACCTTTCATCTTATTGGAAAAACGGAACAAATACAAACAGGGGAAGAAATAAAGTACAGCAATAATCAGATAAAACAGCGTCACAAAAATGGACATGCCGCCTCCGAGTAATCCGGCACCTTCTATTTGTGAAAACGTAGTGCCCATCAAAGTACCCATAAACAAGGCAAGAATTACCAGCAATCCGCACAGAATGAATCCTACAATTGATAAAAATTTAGCCCATTTGGCTGTTTCAGATAAAAAGCGTGAAGACGATCCTTCAATCTCGAGCTTAAAAAGCGTTGTTTCGTTTTGTTCCATAACAGTTAGTTTTTAGTGAAGCACTAAAATAAAAAAGGATTGATAAAATTTATCAACCCTTCTATACTATTTTAAGATCCTGAACAGCTTAATTAAATCCGCTTGCTGAAGCTGCTGTCACAAAAAAGGCAATGATAGCTACATAAGCCAGTATGCCTATTGCCCATAAAATTAATCCGATGATAGCGCAGATTCTACCTGCTTTTACATTACTGTAAGAAGCTTCAGAATATACACCCGGATTGGCATTGTAAAGTTCGGTTTCTTTTTTTGCCATAATAAGTGCAATAATGCCGGTAATAAAGCATACAACAATGGAAAGAATACCCAGCACCAGAATCATGGTTGCATTGGGAAGAGGTGGTTGTACTTGCGGTTGTTGTGATTGTTCCATGTTTAATAATTGGTTTGGTTTTTATAATCGTTTAAAGTCATTAATATTAGCTGTAAATGCCAGAATAAAAATAACAATATAAATCAGAATAAATAATGAAGAAAGTATGATTCCTGTAATAGAGCAAATACGACCCGCTGTGGTATTTTTATAGGATGATTCACTGTAAACACCGGGAGTGGCTTTAAATAATTTTATATCCTTATTGGCCATTACAATACCCACTATTCCCAATGCCAAACCAATACCACAAATTACAATTGAAAGAATTCCGAGTATCAGGGAAACACTCGCATTGGGCAAAGGTGGCAATACCTGATATTGTGGTGTCAAAAAATCTTTCGGCTGGCTGTCATTCATGGTTGCCATTATAACTGGTTGTTCATTATTTTATAAATATAATGTACCAGAATGATGCCTGCACAAAACATAAAAAGAAATTTCAGGTTTCTTGCTCCATTTTTAAACCTGAATATGATATGTAAGGTTAAATATGCAAACAGGATCATGATGGGTGCTGCTGCAGGATAAAGTTTAAAACTCTCAGCAAAATTTCCTTTGAGCAACAAAATAATTCCTCTTTGCAATCCGCAGCCGGGGCAATCTATATGCAACAGCATTTTACTTGGACATTGAAGCAGATGCTGCTCCAGCCAATCTACAGTATTTGTGTAGATACCCAGAAATACATTTTTTATCATTGAGAATTAATACGCCTGCGCAAACAAAACTCTTTGTGTGGATGGCTTTCCTGTTAAAATACACACACCAGGCTCCTGCTCATTATTAAGCGGTATGCAGCGAATGGTAGCTTTTGTTTTCTCTTTAATGGCTTCCTCTGTTTCAGCCGTACCATCCCAATGTGCGGCAACAAAACCTCCTTTTTCATTAAGAATCGTTACAAACTCATCCCAACTATCGGCTTTGGTAATATGACTGTCACGGTAAGCTTTTGCTTTGTTATACATGTTTTGCTGAATGTGTTCCAGCAACTGATGAACAGTTTGTGCCAAGCCATCCATGCTTATTGTTTGCTTGGTTTTTTCATCACGTCTTGCTACTTCTGCCGTATTGTTTTCCAAATCTCTGCCGCCAATAGCAATACGTACAGGAACACCTTTCATTTCATATTCAGCAAATTTCCAACCCGGCCTTGCATTATCTGAGTTATCATATTTTACTCTGATGCCTAATGCCTTCAGTTCCTTGATAAGTTCATTTACTTTGGTTGAAATAGCCTGCAACTGTTCATCGCCTTTGTAAATGGGTATAATCACCACCTGAAAAGGTGCAATGCGTGGAGGCATAATCAATCCGTCATCATCACTATGCGCCATTACAAGCCCGCCAATCAATCTTGTACTTACACCCCAGCTGGTAGCCCATACATACTCCAGTTCATTATTCTTATTGCTGAATTTTACATCAAATGCTTTGGCAAAATTCTGTCCAAGAAAATGTGATGTACCCGCCTGTAATGCTTTACCATCCTGCATTAATGCCTCAATGCAATAAGTATCTTCAGCTCCTGCAAATCGTTCATTGGCTGTTTTTACCCCTTTTATTACCGGCACTGCCATATACTCTTCAGCAAACTGTGCATATACATCCAGCATCTTCACTGTTTCTTCCACGGCTTCTTCTTTGGTAGCATGAGCTGTATGCCCTTCCTGCCACAAAAATTCTGCTGTGCGAAGAAATAAACGGGTACGCATTTCCCAACGCACCACATTTGCCCATTGATTAATGAGTAATGGTAAATCTCTGTAAGATTGAATCCAATTTTTATAGGTATTCCAGATGATTGCTTCGCTCGTAGGTCGTACTACCAATTCTTCTTCCAGTTTTGCTTCAGGATCTACCATTAACCCTCCTTTTTTGGAAGGATCAGATTTTAAACGATAGTGTGTAACCACCGCACACTCTTTGGCAAACCCCTCGGCATTTTTCTCTTCAGCTTCAAATAAACTTTTGGGTACAAACAATGGAAAGTAGGCATTCACATGCCCGGTATCTTTAAACATACGGTCAAGCTGGTCACGCATGTTTTCCCATAACGCATAGCCGTAAGGTTTAATTACCATACAGCCACGCACAGCAGAGTAATCTGCAAGCTCGCCTTTTAAAATCAAATCATTATACCACTGACTGTAATCTTTTTCCCTTGAAGTAATAACCGATGATGCCATTGCTGAATCTTAGATTTAATTTAACAGCCACCACACAATCAAAATCGGGCAACGGCTTGTTTTTTGTTAAAGTATTTGAGTTATTGTTTTTGAAGTAGCAAAAGTAGTAACTTCACATTACAAACATCTAAAACTAAAAATCATGAAATACGGATTTGTTCTTTTAGCGATTGCCATTGCAGGTTTTAGCTCCTGCGCTACTTATCGTTCAGGTCAAACGCCTGATGATGTGTACTACTCTCCGGCAAGAGAAACAGAGGCGTATGTAGAAACAAGAAGAGATGAGGATGGTCGCACAAGTTTTAATGATCAAAATCTGGAAGACCAGAGAATTCGTCAGCAAATCCGTGATCAGCGTTTCCGCAGTTTTGATGATGATTTTTACTGGAATAGTCCATACATCAATCCATCTATGCGTTTTAATACATGGAATAGCTGGAACAACTGGAACAGTCCGTGGGCTATGAGCAGTTTTGGCTGGGGTAACGGATGGAACACCTGGAATCTTGGCTGGAACTCATGGAATTCATGGAACAACCCATGGGGCTGGAATAGCTGGAATTCACCCTTTATATGTGTACCCGGCACAACTATTATTATTCCCGGACCCGGTGCACCTCGTAACAGCACAGGCATCAGATATTCACCCGGGGTGCAGAACTATACAAACGCTGGCCCAAGAGCAGGTTTTGGTGGCAAGGGCGGTTACACTAACGGCAATACAAACGGAGGCAGCCGTTACTTTGGTGGTGCTTCAAATAACAATGGCGGCAGACGCAGCAGTTTCTTTAATGACTTTTTTGGTGGCAGCAGCAATAACTCAGGCCGCAGTTTTAATACCGGCAGCGGTAGCCGTAGTTTTAATGACGGTGGTTCTAACTTTGGTGGTGGAAGTCGCTCATTTGGTAACGGCGGTTCTTCCGGCGGTTCAAGTGGTGGCAGCAGAAGCGGAAGTTCAAGTGGTGGTACCGGTGGCCGCAGAAACTAATCAAACCATTTTTGGTGAAACTTGTTTTAATATCTGTGAGGGTAACATGTAAAGTTTTGCCCTTAGATTAACCAAATGAGATTCTTATTTCCCAAACTCATTCACATGCAAATATTCAACAGATTTTTATTGATGATGCTCATGATTTCATCAGCTGTTCAGGCACAGGAGCCGGGTGACGCACTCCGATTATCATGGGCAAATCCAATAGGTACTGCACGCAGCCAGGCTATAGGTAATGCAGGTATTTCTTTAGGTGGCGACTTTAGCTCCACTTTTATTAATCCGGCGGGTTTAGCACAATTCAAGACAAATGAATTTGTATTTACGCCCGGCTTTTTTATGAACAGAAATAAGTACAGCTATGCAGATAGTTCATTTAAAGGCAACAGAAGCAATTTAAACATTGGTAATATCGGTTTTATTTTCAGCAGTAGTAACAGATGGCAAAGTAACAGGGTAAAGAATGTAACAGTAAGTTTGGGACTAACACAAACAGCAAACTTAAATTCAAATTTTTCCTACAAAGGCCGAGATGTGGGCAGTTCATACTCTGAAAAATGGCTTGAAGAGATTTCATTCAGTGGTATTTCAAATGTTTTGGATATTTTTAATCTTGCACCTATTGGTGTAGTACAAGCTTATGAATCTTACCTTATTGATACAGCTACCATAGGCGGGGAGGTAAGAATTAAAACAAATGCCAATGCCTCTCAAATGCCGCTTAATCAATCTTTTTCTTATCAAACAAGGGGTGGTGTTTATGAAGGTGCTTTTGCAGTAGCATGGAATAACAATGAAAAACTCTTTTATGGCGTAACGCTGGGCATTCCTTTTGTAAACTTCAGAAGAACAACTACGGTAGAAGAGCGTGACCTTAGTGGTAATACTAATAATGATTTTGAAAGTTTTAATTTCAGAGAAAATTTAACAACAACAGGAGCCGGTGCAAATTTAAAACTGGGTATTATTTATAAACCTGCGGCACACTGGCGTTTAGGATTTACATTCCACACGCCTTCCATCCTTGTTTTGACTGACAAAACAAATGCTACCATTACCAGCAATATTGAAAATTATGCACGCAAAGTAAATAACGATAATACAAGACCTACCTCCTACACCTACTCCACCAGTGATTACATTGATGGTGATTACATAACAGAATATACAATGACCACTCCATGGAGAGCAGGTGCTTCAATTTCCTATGTATTTCGTGAAAACAAAGATATCACTAAGCAAAAAGGATTTATTACAGGTGATATAGAAGTAATTAACTACAAAAGCAACTCTTTCAGCAGCGATGTACCTGAGAGCAAAGAATACCTCAGAGCAGTTAATGATGCCATTGATAATTTATATCAAATGGCTTTGAATGCACGTATTGGTGCTGAATTGAAATTCAAAACATTTATGGTGCGTGGAGGTGTTAACTATATGGGCAGTCCCTTTAATGAAAAACCGGAAGGTGCCTCAAAAGGAAGAAGATTGACGCCAAGTCTTGGAATTGGCTATAGAGATAAAGGATACTTTATTGATCTCACCTATGCCCATACCATTGCGAGAGATTTTCATGTACCTTATTTTTTGTCAGAACCGGGGGTAAATTATCCTTTTGCCAATAACAGGTTTACCAATGGACAATTAGTGGCTACTGTAGGCTTTAAATTCTGATATAAATTATAAATTAATTTAATACCCTTTTGAAACACCGGGTTTTATTTATCTGGAACAATTAATTTTTTGATTGCTTTATCAAGTTCCTCAGGTTTAAGCTGCGCTTCAATAAAAAAGCGTTGTGCTGAAGCTTTATTTACAAATAAAGTAGCGGGCATTGCACCACTCCACTTTTCATCAATTTTTGGGCAAAATTCATCTGGCTTTTCTTCATCCAGCCATACAATTTCAGCAGTAAAGCCAAAGCGTTTGGCAAAGGCTGCAATCTTTTGAGGAAAGTATTCTTTAAAATCAAGGCTTACTAATAAAAGCTTTACTTTTTGTTCTTTATACTTAGCTGTTATGGTTTGGAAATAAGGAATTTCTTCAACACAGGGACCGCAAAACGTAGCCCAAAAATTAATGATTAATGCAGAATCACTTTTTTCAATATAGCTGAGCAAATCATCCATTTTCCATCGCTTAATGGTTTGTGAATGAGCCAGTGTACACATACTTAAAAGCAAAATAAAAATGATAAGCTTTTTCATTTGAGGTAAAGTTATTGAACTGAAGTATCTAAATCATCTGCTTTAAAGCCCCACTCCTGTAATAATTGCTGGTAAAGGGGTTCACTCAACCGTTGTTTTTCATAATGACCGGCATTTGTTTTTTGCCGCATAGCTTCATAAATGCTTACGGCGCAGGCTACAGAAATATTGAGCGACTGTATAATTCCCATTTGCGGAATAATGAAATTACCATCTGCCCCGGCAATCATTTCTTCACTCACACCTGCGTGTTCATTTCCAAAAACAAGGGCCACACTTTCTGTAAAATCAATAGAATATAAACTTACCGCATCTGTACTGAGATGTGTTGTAAACACTTTTGCATACTTGGATCTTACAGCCTGTATGCAGGATTCTAAATCATCAAACTGATGAACAGTAAGCCATTTAGCTGCGCTGGATGAACTTCTTGCACCCCATTTTTTATGACGTGGAATTTTTGTGGTGAGCACATAAATATCCTGTATGCCTACTGCATCACAGGTGCGCATTACTGCAGAAATATTATGCGGATCAAATACATTCTCCAGAACAATTGTAAGATCTGGCTGACGTTTATTAAGAACAGATAAGAGACGATTGCGACGTTCAGGGGTCATTAAATAATTTTAGGAATCGCAAATCTAGTTATTGAAAAGTGAATTGTAATATTGAATCACCCTAATTACATCCTCAGAAGTTTTACAGGTAATTTTATTTTCATCAATAAACTTTTTAACTTCAATGGCTTTATCTGCAAGTAAATCAAGGATAAATTCTTTGCCCTTTACCCATTTTGCCAATTTTTTTGAATTGCCGTTATAAACGTAGTAATTGTTTCTGCTGTCATATTGCTTTTGAGGATCCAGTGTAGCAAGTGTTTTCCGTTCAATGACATATTTTGTCATAAGGTTTAGAAATACTGCCGAACCAAAATTATACTCCCTGAAAAAAGTATAATAACCTGTTCCGGGTGATGGGGGGTAACCACACCCAAAAATATGTTCAACAACATCAAGCCCTTCATTTACAGGTATTGAAAATCGTTTAATAATTCCATCACCGGCTACAAATTCCTTCTTTTCCTTATCTTGAAAATGAACTTTGTTGGTTTCTAAATTAAACCTCAGTTTTAATCCACCATAGACTTTCCCATCTCTTAAAACGGCAAAACTGCTGTCACTAAAACCATCTTTTAAAAATGGAGAACCGTTTACAGTCGTATTTTCTTCAACTAAGAATGGTAACCTGCCACCCAACAATTCGCCTATGGGTACATGATTAAAAACAGGCTCACCTCTCCATTGAGCAAACAAGGTGGTTTCCAATATCAAAAGAAAAAAAATGAAAAATAATTGTTTCATGCTTTTATAAGGTTTATGAATATAAAAATGAGTTATTTTTTGTAAAAAAACAACATCACTCCCTTATGACAATTTCTATTGTTTGCTTTCATAGAATCACTTACATTTGCCGCCCCAATGTTCGGGACGTGGCGCAGCCCGGTAGCGCACTTGTATGGGGTGCAAGGGGTCGCTAGTTCGAATCTAGTCGTCCCGACATATTTAAGAGTCCGTCTTTTGGCGGACTTTTTTATTTATGACATTTTATGTGTACATATTACAATCTTCAACCACAGCAAAGTTCTACTGTGGCCAAACCGATGCTTTAAACGAAAGGCTCAAACGTCATAACGCCGGAGAAGTAAAAAGTACAAAACATGGCATGCCATGGACCCTTATTGCAGTTTGCACCTGCAGTTCACGTTCAGAGAGTATGTCATTGGAAAAGACCATTAAAAAAAGAGGCATTCAACGATGGCTTACTGAACACAAAGAATTTTTAATTTAAACGCACTTGTATGGGGTGTCCCGCTTTAAGGCGGGACTAGTTCGAATCTAGTCGTCCCGACATATTTAAGAGTCCGTCTTTTGGCGGACTTTTTTATTTATGACATTTTATGTGTACATATTACAATCTTCAACCACAGCAAAGTTCTACTGTGGCCAAACCGATGCTTTAAACGAAAGGCTCAAACGTCATAACGCCGGAGAAGTAAAAAGTACAAAACATGGCATGCCATGGACCCTTATTGCAGTTTGCACCTGCAGTTCACGTTCAGAGAGTATGTCATTGGAAAAGACCATTAAAAAAAGAGGCATTCAACGATGGCTTACTGAACACAAAGAATTTTTAATTTAAACGCACTTGTATGGGGTGTCCCGCTTTAAGGCGGGACTAGTTCGAATCTAGTCGTCCCGACATAATTAATGGTTCACGATATGAGCCTTTATTCGTTGAGAACGCTCAAATCAACAAACAAAAACTTATCTTAGCGCCCAACATTTGAATCCTTACATGACCATTCTCATCAGGCAGGCAAAAATTGTTGACCCCACTTCTCCATTTCATTTAACGGTTCAGGATATTTTTATTGAAAATGGTTTCATTAAATCCATTGGTACTCTAACTGCAACAGCTGACCATGTGATTGCATCAAACGGACTGTGTATTTCACCCGGATGGATAGATTTATTTGCCCATTTTGCTGACCCGGGACTTGAATACAAAGAAACCATAGAAACAGGAATGGCAGCAGCAGCAAAAGGCGGCTTTACTGAAGTAATGGTATTGCCCAATAACAAACCGGTAACTGACAGTAAAAGTCAAGTGGAATACATCCTTCAAAAATCAAGAGACAGCATTGTAAACATTTATCCGCTGGGTGCTGTAACCAAACAAACAGAAGGCAAGGAACTGGCTGAAATGTATGACATGAAAGCATCTGGTGCTGTTGCTTTTACTGATGGTATTCATCCTGTACAGAGTGCCGGTCTTTTACTCAAAGCACTTCAATATGTGAAAGCTTTTAGCGGTGTAATCATTCAAATACCTGATGATAAGACCATTGGCACATATGGATTGATGAACGAAGGAATTGTGAGCACGCAACTGGGCCTGCCGGGCAAACCCGTTCTGGCTGAAGAGATTCAAATTGCCCGGGATATTAAACTCACCCGTTATGCCGAAAGTAAACTGCATTTTACCGGTGTTACATCGCCTAAAAGCATTGAATACATAAAACGAGGAAAAGAAGGCGGCATTGGGGTTAGTTGTTCTGTAACTCCTGCCCATTTGTATTTTACTGATGAAGATTTGAGAACATACAATACCAATCTCAAGTTATTTCCTCCTTTGAGAACTGCAGCAGAAAAAGAGCTGTTGAAAGAAGCAGTTGTGAGTGGCGCTGTAGATTGTATCGCTACACACCATCTGCCCCATGAGTACGACAGTAAAGTTTGTGAATTCCAGGAAGCGAAATTCGGTATGATTGGTTTAGAAACCTGTTATGGTGCTGTTGGTGCCGCATTGGGTGATGTATTGACTGCTCAACGCTGGGTGGAGCTCATCAGCATCAACCCACGCCACATTGCAGGGCTCCAAATACCATCGATTAAAGAAGAGCTACCGGCCAATGTAACAATCTTTGACCCTGCAGCTACATATACATTTGAAGAAAAAGATGTCCGCTCCAAAAGCCGTAACTCTGCATTTATTGGCAAGGCGTTAAAAGGTAAAGCTGTAGCGGTTATCAATAACAATCAAATTCAAATCAACTAAAATTTTGTTTATGGAAAAGAAAGTAACTACTCATTTTACAAAAGGTCTGGTGATAGGTTTAATTATGGTAGCAATTGGCCTTGTTTTTCAGGTAATGGATATTTATGAAAGATGGGTTCAATGGGCCACAATGGGCTTATTTGTGATAGCCATTATTTGGGCATGCGTTTCATATGCAAATGACATGGAAGGCAACGTTACTTTTGGAAAAGTGTTTGGACATGGTTTTAAAACGGCTGCAATTGTGGCACTAATCGCTATTGCTGCATTTGCAGTAACCTATTTTATTATGCCTGAAATTAAAGATAAAGCCATTGAAAAAGCCAGAGAAGAAATGGCCAAAAATCCTAAAATGACTGAAGAAATGATAGATCAGGCGATTGGTATGACAGATAAATTTTTCTTTTTGTTTGGAGTTGTAGGTTCTTTATTTGCCTATGCATTTATGGGGCTGATTGCTTCCTTAATTGGCGCCGGTGTGGCAAAGAAAAATCCAAATCAGGGCATACCCCAATCTATGTAATTCATGAATCTAAGTATTGTTATACCATTAAAAGATGAAGCTGAATCCCTGCCGGAACTTTGTGCATGGATTGAACAAGTTGTTACAGCGCAGCAATTGAGCTATGAAATCATTTTAGTTGATGATGGCAGCACAGATGATTCCTGGAAAGTGATTGAACAGCTCAGGTTATCCAACCCAAATATCAAAGGCATACGCTTTCAACGAAACTATGGCAAGAGTGCTGCCTTAAACGAAGGTTTTAAAGCAACAAGCGGAAAAGTTGTTATTACAATGGATGCAGATTTGCAGGATAGTCCGGATGAAATACCCGAACTGTACAGCATGATTGTAAACGATGGCTATCAACTCGTGAGCGGCTGGAAAAAAGTACGGTACGACAATACGGTTACCAAAAATATTCCTTCCAAATTCTTTAATGCAGCCACCAGACGAATGAGCGGCATTCAACTGCACGATTTTAACTGTGGACTGAAATCATACAATGCAAAAGTGGTAAAGAGTATTGAAGTGTATGGTGAGATGCATCGTTACATTCCTGTGCTTGCAAAATGGGCCGGCTTTAAAAAAATTGGCGAAAAAGTAGTAGAGCATCGCAAGCGTAAGTATGGTGTTACCAAATTCGGCTGGAATCGGTTTATCAACGGCTTTCTGGATTTAACTACCATCAGCTTTGTAAGCAGGTTCAGCAAACGGCCCATGCATTTTTTTGGATTATGGGGCACTATTTTTTTCATGCTTGGTTTTGGCATCAGTCTGTATTTAATCATTTCAAAAGTGATTGTACCTGAGTATGGACTTACCAATCGTCCGGCATTTTATATTGCACTTACTTCCATGATAATCGGTTCACAACTCTTTCTTGCAGGATTTGTTGGCGAACTCATCGCAAGAAATGCTCCGGAGCGCAATTTTTATTTGATAGAAGAAAAACTGGGGTTGTGAAAATCATCATCATCGGCCCTGCACATCCTTTACGTGGTGGCTTAGCTTCCTACAATGAACGTTTGGCTCGTGAGTTTCAACAACAGGGGCATAATGTAACCATTTATACATTCTCACTTCAATATCCTGATTTTATATTTCCCGGTACTACCCAATATTCATCTGAACCGGCGCCTACTGATTTGAGCATCCGCATTAAAATCAACTCCATTAATCCACTCAACTGGATTAAAGTGGGAAATGAATTAAAAAATCAAAAACCGGACATCATTGTTGTGCGTTATTGGCTGCCACTCATGGGCCCTGCTTTGGGAACCATTCTTCGCCGTGTAAAAAAGAATCAACATACAAAAGTTATTTGCATTGCCGATAACATCATTCCCCATGAAAAAAGATTAGGCGATACAGCTTTTACAAAATACTTTATTAAAGCCATTGATGGATTTGTTACCATGAGTGAAAAAGTATTGAACGATTTAAAACAGTTCACAACAAAAAATCCTGCCCGGCTGGTAGCACATCCGCTCTATGATAACTTTGGGAACAAAATTTTAAAATCAGAAGCAAGAGCACATTTACAAATACCCAATAATACGTTCATCTTTTTATTTTTTGGTTTTATCAGAAAATACAAAGGATTGGATTTACTGCTGCAGGCTGTTCATCAACTCAAACAACAAAACCGGTCATTTAGAGTAATGGTTGCAGGTGAGTTTTATGAAGACCGAAAACAATATGATGAACTGATTGCACAACTCAACATCAGTGATCAATTGATTCTCAAAACAGATTTTATTCCTGACAGCGAAGTAAAATATTATCTCTGTGCGGCAGATGCAGTAGTGCAACCTTATAAAAACGCTACCCAAAGTGGTGTTACTCCCCTCGCCTATCATTTTGAAGTACCAATGATTGTAACCAATGTGGGTGGATTGCCGGCTTTAGTGCCGCATGCAAAAGCCGGTCTTGTATGCGAACCCAATCCGGATAGTATTGCACAAGCAATGCAACAAATGATGCAGCAAGGCACTCAACAATTTTTGCCCGGCCTGCAGCAGGAAAAAACAAAATATGCCTGGAGTAATATTACAAATGCTATTATGCAACTGGCAGGTTTACGCAACTAATTAATTACTTTCGCAGCTATGATTTTCAGAAGCAAAGCTCCACTACGTATCGGTCTTGCCGGTGGCGGTACAGATGTAAGTCCTTACAGTGATGAGTTTGGTGGCGCCATTCTCAATGCTACCATTTCACTTTATGCCCATGCAAGCATAGAATTACTAAGCGAAGAAAAAATTATTCTTCAGGCCCTGGACAGAAACGAAACCGAGGAATATGCATTTAATACCATGCTTCCCATCAATGGCCATTTGGATTTACTCAAAGGTGTGTACAACCGCATTCAAAAAGACTATGGCATTCCATATAAAGGTTTTCGCCTCAGTACGTTTGTAGATGCGCCTGCAGGCAGTGGTTTAGGTACATCATCTACATTAGTTGTTGCTATTCTGGGTGCCTTTGCTGAAATGTTACGCCTACCCTTAGGCGAATATGATTTAGCCCGCTATGCATTTGATATTGAACGAAACGATTTACAATTTGCAGGCGGTAAACAGGACCAATATGCTGCTACATTTGGCGGTGTTAACTTTATGGAGTTTTATGCGGCTGATAATGTAATTGTCAATCCCCTGCGTATAAAACAGGAATACCTCAATGAACTGGAGCACAATCTGGTTTTATATTTCACCGATACCAGCAGAGAAAGTGCAGCCATTATAAAGGAGCAGCAAAAAAATGTTTCAGCAAAAAATACACAGAGCATTGAAGCCATGCATCAGCTCAAAGAACAGGCCCGCATGATGAAAGAAGCATTGCTCAAAGGTGAACTGCAAACCATTGGTGAAATTCTGGATTTTGGTTTTCAGCAAAAGCGGAAAATGGCGACGAATATTTCCAACAGCAGAATTGAAGAACTGTATAATACTGCCATAAAAGCCGGAGCTACCGGTGGAAAAATTTCAGGTGCCGGCGGTGGCGGTTTTATGATTTTTTATTGCCCCGGTATTGCACGTTTTCAAGTAATGGATCAACTGCAGCAGATGGGTGGCCGTTTCAGAACGTATCAATTCACAAAAGGCGGCATGACAAGCTGGACGGTACAATAACACTTGGCCTGAAAGAATTACATTTGCATCATGAGTAATCAAATCAAATCCATTATCAATGCCAGTATTGAAGTGAAACAAACAATACTCAATAATGAAGCATTGATTCAACGCCTGAGTGAAGTTTCGCTACTCATAACCACAGCTTTCAAAAACGGAAATAAAGTTTTGTTTTGCGGCAATGGCGGCAGTGCAGCTGATGCACAACATTTAGCTGCAGAATTCAGTGGTCGTTTTTATACTGACAGAGATGCCCTGCCTGCAGAAGCTTTACATGTAAACACAAGTTATCTTACCGCTGTTGCAAATGATTACAGCTATGATGTAGTCTATGCCCGCCTCATCAAAGGCATCGGTAATAAAGGTGATGTGTTGATTGGACTATCCACTTCAGGCAACTCTAAAAATATTATTGAAGCATTTAAGGTTGCTAAGGAAAAAGGAATGGTTACAATTGGCTTTACAGGAGAAACAGGTGGCAACATGAAAGAGTTGAGCGATTATCTTTTTAATGTACCGTCTACAGATACACCACGCATTCAGGAAAGTCATATCATGCTGGGTCATATTGTATGCCAGCTGGTAGAAGAACAATACTTTGGTTCATAAAATGATTTCAAGCGCAATTATATTAGCAGGTGGTCTGGGTACAAGGCTTCGTTCCGTTGTGAATGATTTGCCAAAATGCATGGCACCGGTTGCAGGTAAACCTTTTTTGAAATATGTAATTGATGAGCTGTTGCAGCAGGGCGTTACAGATTTTATTTTCTCTGTTGGCTACATGCGTGAAAGTATCATTGAATTTGTGCATGATGAATATCCGCATCTTGAAGCTGAATTTGCAATAGAACAAGAGCCATTAGGCACAGGCGGTGGCATTCAATTAGCCGCATCGCTGGCAAAAGAAAAAAATGTATTTGTACTGAATGGCGATACCCTGTTTAAAGTGAATCTGAAAAACCTTAGTGATCATCATTATGCCCGGCAAGCCGCCTGTACACTTTCATTAAAGCCCATGCAGCAGTTTGATCGTTATGGAGTGGTAGAACTAAATGAACAGCAGCATATCATCAGTTTTAAAGAAAAACAGTTTTACGAAACGGGACTAATTAACGGCGGTGTTTATGCACTCAATGTGAATCAGTTTACAAGTCTTCCTTTTCCTGATAAATTTTCATTTGAAAATGATTATCTGGAAGTATACTATCAGCAACAGGATATGTTTGGATTTGTAAGCGAAGGATATTTTATTGACATTGGCATACCTCAGGATTATCAACGTGCTCAAACTGAACTGGCATAACATGATACATCATTCCATTCCTTCCAATCAATTACCCGCCATAGATCATTCATGGACGTTGTTTCTGGACCGTGATGGCATAATCAATACAGATGTAATTGATGATTATATAAAAAGCTGGGATGAATTTGTATTTACAGAAGGTTGTCTGGAAGCATTGAAACGGCTCACGCCCCTCTTTCAACGAATTGTGGTGGTAAGCAATCAACGGGGTGTGGGGCGTGGATTAATGACCCAGCAAACCTTAGACTTGATTACTGAAAATATGATGTTAAAGATTGAAGAAGCGGGTGGTAAAATTGATAAAGCGTATTACTGCACTTCAACTGATAATACGGACATCAACCGAAAACCCAACCGTGGTATGGCCTTGCAGGCACAGGCTGATTTTCCTGAAATAAATTTTACTAAAAGCATAATGGTGGGCAATATGGCAAGCGATATGCGTTTTGGCAGAAACATTGGTGCTTATACGGTTTACATCCCCACCCGTGCAGATGGCAATCCTGAGGCAGATACCATAGATGCATCGTTTAAAAATTTGTTAGCCTTTGCAAAAGCTTTGGAACAAATGCAGCCTGCACAATAATTTTACCGTCAATGGAGTTTATGAAGCGAATGAAGCCACTTTTAATTTTACTTTTCATTTTCAGTGCATTTATTAGCCATGCACAACCCTTTTCTGCGGCTGAACTTAAAGACTTCCGTATACGGCAGGATTCCTTAAAGCAGTTAGCGTTTAAACTAGTGAATGATCAAAGTGCAGCCGTTCGCTTTCGCAGCGACAGCATGTTTACCAAAATATTAGTGCGTGCGTTACTTAAAAAGAATTCATTTTATTTTCCATTTGATTCTTTGCTTACCATTTCCAGATTATATAGCGAAGACAGTGTATTTCGCATTTTCACCTGGCAGGTAGTAAAGGATGATAATTACTGCCGGCAGCGTGGTTTTATTCAAAAGCAAACCAAGGATGGCAGTTTGAAATTATTTCCGCTGCGTGATGTTAGTGAATTTACCAAAGCACCAGCTGATACCATTGCTGATAATATGGGCTGGATTGGCGCAATTTATTACCGCATTGTGCAAACAGAACACCTGGGCACCAGCTATTATACTCTGTTTGGTTATGATGAAAACAACATACGTACTACACGCAAATGGATAGAAGTATTGTCGTTTGATGGAATGGGTGCACCGCTGTTTGGTTTGGCAAATGGTTTCTCGTTTGCAAAAGATTCATTACCTAAACCTCCCGTTCATCGGTATTTATTAGAATATAAAAAAGATGCCCGTGCCCGTGTGCAGTATGATGATGAGTTAAAGATGATCATCTTTGACCATCTGGTATCAGAAAGCAACGAGCCTCAAAAAAAATACACGTTAATTCCTGACGGAGATTACGAAGGCTTTGAATGGAAAAACGGACAATGGCTGCATGTAGATAAAGTATTTGACTTTAAGTTGAAAGATGGCGAAGCACCTGTACCTCTACCGTTTGAGCAAGATAAATTAACACCAAAACCGGAGCCTAAAAAACAACCCGTGAAGAAAAAACCGGGTGGCAGATAGATGACTACTCCAATGTATGAGCTTTCTTATGAGAACCGTTGCAAAAAGTATATTAAAAGTATATGTGTCTTAATCTCTTCAACTGTAAGACTCATGTACTGTTCAGGCACGAGATATCTATGAAACATAAGAGTCATTGAAACCAATAAACCACTTAATAAACTTCCCGTTTAAAAAGATACTTCTTCCCCTTCCGCTTTACGATAAACAAATTATTGTATTCTGTTTCCGGTAAATCAGTGAGCAGTTGTTCATTCATCAGTTTATTCACCAAATCATCCACGGTATTAGAGTGCCCCACAATCAATACATTGTTTTTTTTAATTGCTTTCACACGTGCTATAAATTTATCCATCGTATCTCTGTGATTGTAAATAACTAGAGGCACACCCGTTGCCTCGCTTAAAGGTTTGGCAGTTGAAGTGGTGCGGATGGTTTGCGTAGAAAAGATGGTACCGATTTTTTTATCACCCAGTAATTCTTTTAATTTTTCGGCCCGTTGTTTACCGGCATCTGCTAACTCCACATCGCTGCTCATATTGGCTGCAGCAGTTGCTTTTTCAGCATGACGCACCACATAAAAAGTAGTATGACTACAGGAGGTAAAAAGAATAGATGCAATTGCAATCGTTAAAAATAATTTCATGTGTATATTTTTATTGTTTTACCTGAACACATGTATAACCAAACAGCTTTCTCAAACATCAGCTAATGAAATATTCATCAACGGTTAGAACAAAACCCGGTATTTGAATGGTTATTTCATGTCTAATTTTTAGATTTTTTTTTTTAAACTTGATTTCATTTCTAAAAGTCTTATTTGTAAATTTAGTACAAACAGAACCCATTAAAACCATAACTCATGAAGACTTTATCTGAAACCTGGTTTGCCGATGGCTACATTGATTTCGAATTAAAAAAGTACACCCTCCTTGCCTACCTGCAGGAAGTAAACCGTTATTTTAATGAAGCAAAGCTTTATCCCCAGTTGGGCGATGTAATTTTTCATTATAATAATTTAGTGGCTTTCAGGGAAAATAAAAAGTATTTGCAGGAGCAGTTTCCCAAAAAGCTCACCGGTATTCAAATGGAAAAGCTGCAGTTGCTTTATGAGCAAATGATTGAGGATGATGAACTCATGCTGGAACTGGAATCCATCATTCACTACTCTATTGATACTATAAAATCCACCATCAGCAACGGTACAGAAATTTATGAACTGGTAGAGCAAAGCATCAGTATTGCACCTGTAGGTTTATTACCATTAGATGTAAATGAAGGCTATTTATTTTTACGAAACACGCATAAGAAACAAACCAAAGTATATTCCTATCGCTTAAGTATTTTTGAACGGCATGATTCACAATACAGAGCCTTAAAAACAAGTTTTGTAGATGAATGGTTGAGTAATCTGGTAAATACCTATGAAAATATAAAAGGCGAACTCATTCGTAACAGAAGTGAACTTCCCAACCCGGCAGTTTACAGTATTGAAACAAATTTGAGTTACCCTGTGGAAGAAACATTTTTACCCATTGCCAAACGAAGTTTTGTAAAATTTCTGACTGCGGCCTGAGACGTTATACCTGTTTTGCGGCTATGGTTAGTTTACCTGCACTTGAACCATCTTCTTTAAGAATTTGTGCAGTAATTTCAGCTTCATTTGCTTTTACTTTAATAATAGCCCTCGTACCATCATACCTGCCCCCGCCAATTATTATAGCATACTCATGTTTACCTTTAATTGGTGAATAAACACCATACTTATGTGTATGACCGGAAAAAACAATATCTACATTGTACTTATCAAATAAAGGTGAAAATAACCGCCTGCAATGATTGGAACCTTTTTTATTTAATGAATAGTATGGTGGTATGTGCATTTTTACAACTCTGAATTTTGCCAGCTTAAACGCATCAGTTTCTGCAATTTGCTCAAACCATTTTGCCTGCATTTCACGGTATGCATCAGACTTGTCAAATGGATGAGTTACTTCTTCCTCCCCTGTATCCAGTACAACAGTAAACACCGGGCCTGTTTGATAGGTATAAAAATACTCATTCTTAAACGGCAGATATTGTTTTAGTTTTCTGGCATAACTACCACGCATATCATGATTGCCTCTTGAAAGCAGCAATGGTGTATGAAATGCAAATAATTCACTGCAGGGTTGTAATAAATGGCTGATAATCTGTTTTTCATTTTCAGCATAGTTGAAAATATCACCATTTATAAAAATAAAATCTGCTTTTGTATTTGCTATGTTGTATAAAAGATTTATTGATTCGGGTCTGTCATGTACATCGTTCATAATAAGCCAGCTCCATTCTTTTTTTGAAGTATCAATACTGTTAAAAGAATAAGTTTCGCTTTTAATGGTTTTGCCAAACTCAATTTCTTCTTCTCTGGCAAATGATTCAATTTCTTTGGAGCAAATGCGATAGAAATAAGTAGTACCTGGTTTCAGATTTTTAAATGTAATAGTATGTATGCGATCATTGGCATCAGTTAATCCATCCATTACATGTTCAGCCACTTGACCTAAATCTTTTGTAAGTCCATACTCTACCCAGCTGTAACTCTTTTTCCTTGTAATCCATTGAATGGTCATTTCACCCTGTACCAGTGAAGTAAGAATGGGTTGGGTTAAAAAATCATGAGTAGTGGGTTCTGCCGCAGGAGGTGGCGCAGGATCTACTTTTGAGATAGCTTCCTTTCTTCCAGCATACAACACATAACCCAGCACACCGGCCGCACCTACTTTGGCGCTATTCAATAAAAATTTTCGGCGGTTAAAGGGAGGTTTTTGGTTTTCCATTCATTCATCTTTATGTATGTAAATGATAGAGGATATGATTTTTTTGTACGCAATTTTACAATTAAATTTTCATACCGGCTTCATTGAAATAACAAAAGCAATCGCAATGATTGCTTTTGTTGATGATGCCATAGCAGGAAGTGTATTATTTATTCCCTTTTACAAATTTTTCCAGCCACATATGTTCTTCCCACAAAAGGTGTAAGATATTTTCCTTACCACGATAGCCATGCGCTTCATAAGGTAATACCACATAACGCACATTGGCGCCATTTCCTTTTAACGCCTGATACATGCGCTCACTCTGAATGGGGAATGTACCTGTGTTATCATCTGCTTCACCATGAACCAAAAGAATGGGTGTTTTTAATTGATGGGCAAAGCTGAACGGACTCATATCAAAATACAATTGCGGTACCTGCCAATAAGTACGGTCTTCATTTTGAAAACTGAACGGTGTTAACGTGCGGTTATAGGCACCACTCCGTGCAATGCCGCCTTTAAACCAATTGGTATGCGCCAGTAAATTGGCCGTCATAAATGCACCATAGCTATGACCGCCCACGCCCACTCTCGTACTGTCACCCACTCCCATTTCATACAATTTATCTATAGCAGCACGGGCATTTAATTTCAATTGAGAAACAAAATCATCATTAGGTTTTTTATCAGCACTTGTACTTACGATGGGCATTTCTGCATTGTCTAATACGGCATAACCTTGGGTAACCCAGAAAATAGGTGATCCCCAGTTGATTCTGATAAATGAATTTTTTGAGCCACGCACCTGTGCTGCATCCCGTGCATTGGTAAACTCTCTGGGGTAAGCCCACATAAGTATGGGAAGCCGGCCATCTTTAGCTGCATCATAACCTTTGGGCAAATACAAATCACCTGTTAAGTCCACGCCATCTGCACGCTTGTAAGAAATCTTTTGCTTGCTGATGCCTTCCAGCGCCGGATATGGATTGGTGAATGATGTTATTTGTTGTTCATTGGCATTATTCCCTATCTGTTTGATGTAATAATTAGGAACTACGGTTTGTGTTTCTCTGCGGGTAACCACACGCATTGTCTTAGCATCAAGTACATCTACCACTAATTCATACACATCTTCGCTGCAACGCCAGAGAATTTCATTTTTCTTGGTACCCAAATCAAACTTTGAAAGAAACGGTAAATCACCTTTTGGTGATGCACCTGTTGTATTGTTCATAAGCAGCTGATTGTTTTCAGGAATCACTACTTCTCTGCCAAATTGATTTTTGGTAGTAACCGGGCTTCCTAAGTCTGCATAGGCATCATTCAAACTTCTTTCCATCAGTAATTCCATCTCACCTGTTGATGGGTTCCATCTGTTCATCCATGTTCTGGCTTTACTACGCAGCACTTCAAGTACCAATGCAAAATTGTTATTGCCCCAGGCTATACCGGCATAACGGTTTTTTGTTTTAAACAATTCTTTGGCTTCACCTGCAAACGGTGCTGCTAATCCATACACAGCATCACGGTACTCGGCATTGTTTCTCATTAAACCGCCATCTAAAGGTTTGCACCAAACCACGGTAGCTGCTTCATCATCTCTCCATTGAATGCTCCTGGGTGCATCTTGTACATTATCATTACCTGCAGGTGCTGTTTCAGCAGAAGGAAGTTTAACCAGCTCTTTAATGAGTTTTCCGTTGGCATCATGAATGGTTACGGTGGAGTTAAAACCACCTGCCGGTACGGCGTAAGAATAGGGTTTGTTGATGCTGCGAACAAGCAGATATTTTTTATCGGGCGAGAGATTTACTGACGCATAAATCGCCGGCGCATTTATTTTTGTTTCAACACCATTACTATTTTTCACCAATTGTGCCTTGGTGAAAAACTCAAATAAACTTTCATCATACGGACTTTTGATTAAATCCTGAAACGTGGGACGGGGTGATGCACTGCCAAAATTTTCCTGAACGGTTGGGCCTTTAGGCGTAATGGGGCGTTTGGGCATAGCTGATGCAGGTGCAATTGTTGTGCGGTAGATCAAGGTATTGTCATCTGCCCAACTGAATGCACCACCCATTAAAATATTAAGCGGTGTTTTGTTCACCTTTGCTGCTTTTTGGGTTGCTACATCAATCACATACAAGTCCACCTGTGATGAAGTTACATTTGTGAAGGCAATTTTAGTTTGCTTTTCATTCCACACGGCTGTTGTAGAAAGTAAATTGGCAGGCAAACCAGCTATCTTAAATTCTTTAGATGTTCTTAAATTTTTAAGGGTAAAGTTGTTAATGAAATTTTGGCGGCTCAATGAAAAATTATTCGGATTAATACGCATCCCTGCCACTCTCACTTCCGGCTGACCCAATTCTTCTACAGTTGGATAGCTGTTCCGTTCAATAATGAGCATCCACTCGCCTTTATTATCAACACTTACCTGTGGTGTGGGTTTGGCCAAAGCCAAATCCATAATCACCTGTGGAGGTGTTTGGTAGCTTACCGCATCTTGTGCAAAAGAGTAAATACTGACCAAACAAGCCAACGACAAAAAAAACTTCTTCATTTTTTTGGTTTTTAGTGAATGAATTCTATAACTTGCGCTCAGGTGTTTTTCATAAGTTAGCAACGGCCGACTCTTTTTAGGGTTGGCCCTGTTTTTTCAGGGATGTTCCCGTTGATAAACCCGTACATAATCAACCTGCATCTGCTGCGGAAAAACTGTTTCATCTACTCCTTTTTGTCCGCCCCAGTTACCACCCACTGCTATATTTAATAATAAATGAAAGGGTTGATTAAAAGGCCAGGCATCAGCACCTGTGCCATCATTCAATACTTCAAATACCTGTTTGCCATCTACAAACCACTGCATCGATTGCTCATTCCAGTGCATGGCATAAACGTGAAATAATCGCATAGCATCAGCCAGCATCAAGGTATCAGTTTTTTGAGAACCGGAAATGTGGTTGAATTTTTTTGTGTGAATAGAAAAATGAATAAAGCCGGGATTGTAGCCCACATGCTCCATAATGTCTATTTCGCCATCATCGGGCCACTTGAGCGGGTTGGTAGATGCCAGCATCCAGATGGCGGGCCATGTACCTCTTCCTTTAGGTAGTTTGGCTTTTACTTCTACCCTGCCATATTTCCAGTCACCTTTGCCTTTTGTAATCATTCGGGCTGATGTAAATGGATTGGAGTCTATGGAATCTTTATGGGCTTCAATAATAAGCACACCGTTTTCTACTCTTGCATTATTGAGATTGGTTTTGGTATAATACTGCAATTCATTATTGCCCCAGCCATGACCACCGGTATCATAATTCCATTTGGAAGAGTCGGGCAAGCCATTGGTTTCAAATTCATCATTCCATACCAATTGCCATTCATTTTTTGTGGAACAGGAATGAAGTATAATGCTGAATAATAATAAACAGAAAGTTCTCATGTTGAAATGTATGCTAATGTAAATGAAGCGACATAAATTTAAATGCCGTTCAACAAAAATATTTGCAGTTTAAAAATGTGACCTTATCTTCGCATCGTGAAATTAAACACACATACACATCATCATCATACTTGCCTTTAACGGTAAGCCCGATGTGCTATGTGCTACACATAAATGAAGGAAGGCTTACATATGTAAGCCTTTTTTTATTGATGTTATAAACAGGAAAAATTGCAAAGAACAATTATGAATCAGGAAATAAAATACACCCCGCTCAGCGATTTAAGCGGCGGCGGCACTGCAGAAACCAAACTCCGTATCGCTATTCAAAAAAGCGGCCGATTGTACGATGAAAGTGTAAAGTTGCTCAACGAATGCGGTATTGAATTACGGAACGTGAAAGACCGTTTAAAAACTGAAAGCGATACGTTTCCCATGGAAGTATTCTTTTTAAGAGATGATGATATACCGCAATATGTGGAAGATGGTGTGGCTGATATTGGTATTGTGGGTGAAAATGTTTTTTTTGAAAAAAACAAGCAGGCTGATATTGTTGAAAAACTCGGATTTGGAAAATGCAGATTGAGCATCGCTATCCAGCGTAACCAAACCTATGAAGGCGTAAAAAGTCTTGAGGGCAAACGTATTGCTACCAGTTATCCTTTTTTGGTGCATGAGTTTTTGAAGAAAAATGGCATACAGGCTGAAATACATGAAATCAGCGGCAGTGTGGAAATAGCACCGGGCATTGGACTGGCTGATGTGGTGGTGGATTTAGTAAGCAGTGGTTCTACTTTACTTATGAACGGATTGAAAGAAGTGGAAAGCATTTTACAATCACAGTCGGTCTTGATTAAAAACAAAAAGCTTACGGATGCACAGCAGTTATTGTTAGATAAACTTGTTTTCAGAATTAAGGCGGTTAAAAAGGCCAAGCGTAACAAATATGTGCTGATGAATGTGCCCAATGATAAAATTCAAAACATCATTGCATTATTACCGGGTATGAAAAGTCCAACAGTTTTGCCATTGGCTGAAACAGGATGGAGCAGTGTACACAGTGTTTTGAGTGAAGATGAATTTTGGGAAAAGATTGAACAGTTGAAAGCTGCCGGAGCTGAAGGAATATTGGTGGTGCCTATTGAGAAAATGGTGATATAGGCAAGCCCGTTCCGACTTCCCCCAATGGGGAAAGCCATCAAGGCACAGGGCTAACTTATACAATGTTTAAAATGAATTTGTAAATACTGCCATTGTATGTTATGCCACTGCAAAGCAGTTGAATTTGAATAATACAAACAACAATACATAAACAAACCCCGAAGGGGTTGAACAAATAAAAAGATGCAAATCGTAAAACATCCCAAAAAAGCAGAGTGGGCAAAATTGCTGCAGCGGCTGGCAATGGATTCATCCTCATTGGAAGCCAGTGTAAAAAATATTTTGCACGAGGTAAAAAACAGTGGTGATGATGCACTCAAGCGCTTCTCTACCATTTTTGATAAAGTGAGTATTGATGAATTAAAAGTGAGTGATGCAGAAATTGCTCAGGCGGTGGCGCTCGTAACCAATGAATTGAAAGAAGCCATTCAAACAGCCAAAAGAAATATTGAAACCTTTCATGCACGGCAAACTACAACAGTGGAGCAAATTGAAACAATGCCCGGTGTTGTTTGCTGGCGTAAAGCAGTAGCTATTGAAAAAGTGGGCTTATACATTCCCGGTGGCACGGCTCCTCTTTTTTCAACCATCTTAATGCTGGCAGTACCGGCTACCATTGCAGGTTGTAAAGAAATCATTTTATGTACACCACCTTCAAAAGATGGCAGCATTCACCCCGCTATTTTGTATACAGCACAATTATGCGGTATAAAAAACATCTTTAAAACTGGCGGTGCTCAGGCTATTGGTGCCATGGCTTATGGCACAAAAAGCATTCCGCAGGTATATAAAATTTTCGGGCCGGGTAATCAATTTGTAACAGCAGCTAAGCAATTGGTACAAAAAGATGGTGTAGCTATTGATATGCCCGCAGGACCAAGCGAAGTATGTGTGATGGCTGATGCTACCGCTAATCCTGTTTTTGCTGCAGCCGATTTATTAAGTCAGGCAGAACATGGTGTGGATTCACAAGTACTGTTAGTGAGTACCTCTGAGGAAATGATAGCGGCAATCCTGAAGGAAACAGAAAAGCAGTTGAATGAATTACCCAGAAAAGAATTAGCCGCCAAAGCATTGGAAAACAGTAAAGCGATTATAGTAAGTACTGTTGATGAAATGATTGAACTGGTAAATGCGTATGCGGCAGAGCACTTAATCATCAGTTGTGCAAATGAGGAACAGCTTGCTGAACGTATTACCAATGCCGGTTCTGTTTTTATAGGCAACTACTCGCCGGAAAGTGCAGGTGATTATGCCAGCGGCACCAATCATACGCTGCCTACTAACGGGTATGCACGTGCATACAGTGGAGTAAGTGTAGATAGTTTTGTTAAGAAGATTACTTATCAAAAGTTAAGTCAGGAGGGATTGCAAAATATTGGTAAAGCTGTTGAGTTAATGGCAGAAGCTGAGGGATTGGAGGCACATAAGAGAGCTGTGAGTTTAAGATTAAAAATTATTGAGTAGTAAAAAGAACTTGAACATTAGTTTTGCTCAATAGAAATACGAAAGTTGAAGTGAGTGACACAACAGAAGCAAAATAGCAGTACAAACGCTAATAAACAAAAAACAATGTCGTTTAATTTACAACATCTCATCAGAGCAAATATTCAAACTTTAGTGCCCTACTCTTCAGCACGTGATGAATTTCATGGCGAAGCAAAAGTGTATCTGGATGCCAATGAAAACAGCATTGGCTCGCCGCTTACCAAATGGTATAACCGCTATCCCGATCCGCATCAGAAAAAAATCAAAGAGAAATTAGCATCCATCAAAGGTGTGGCACCATCACAAATATTCATCGGTAATGGCAGTGATGAATGTATTGATATTTTGTACCGTGCTTTTTGCAACCCCGGTAAAGACAATGTCATCATTTGTCCGCCCACCTATGGCATGTATGAAGTAAGTGCCAATATTAATGATGTGGAAGTACGTAAAGCCAGGCTGCTGGATAACTTTCAGCTTGATCTCATACACATGGAAACCTTGGTGGATGCAAACACAAAAATTATTTGGTTGTGTTCGCCCAACAATCCCACAGGCAACTCACTCAACAGAGAAGACATTGAAATGGTGCTGAATAATTTTGACGGATTGGTAGTGATTGATGAAGCTTACATCAATTTTTCAAGACAACGCAGCTTTATTCCTGAATTAAAAGAATATCCCAATCTCGTGATATTACAAACGTTGAGTAAGGCATGGGGACTTGCCGGCCTTCGTTTAGGAATGGCTTTTGCAAGTGAAGAAATCATTCAGGTGTATAATAAAGTAAAGCCACCTTACAATATCAGTGAAGCAGTACAGGAGTTGGTCATTAAAGCACTGGACAATGTACAGGATGTAAATGCCATGATTCAGATTATTGTGGATGAACGCAAACGCTTAGAACAGGAATTGCCTGCTGTACCCTGCGTACTGCATGTTTATCCTTCTGACGCCAATGCGCTGCTCGTAAAAACCATAGATGCCAAAGCCATTTATAATTATCTATTAACCCGGCAAATTGTAGTGCGGGACCGCAGTAAAGTAGAATTGTGTGAAGGTTGCTTGCGTATTACTGTAGGAACGGCAAAAGAAAATGATGAATTACTCAACGCACTGCGTTCATTTATTGTTTAAACATAACTTTAGAACTTTAAAAATCTGTATATGAATCGAATCATTCTGTTAGTTGTGGTACTCGCCTGTTATACGTTTTCAGCTTGTGCTCAAACAGGTACTCCTGTAAGTTTAAAACTGCCTTCAGGATTTAAAGCCATTGTTGTTGCAGAAAAATTAAGCAGAGCCCGTCATATTGCTGTGCATACAAATGGTGATGTATATGTAAAACTTGAACGCTTAAGAGATGGCAAAGGCATCATTCGTTTGCGTGACACCAATGGTGATGGTGTGGCTGATGAGCAATTTGCATTCGGAAACTATGGGGGTACAGGTATTGCCATCAGTAATGGCTATTTGTATGCATCGAGTGATGATGAAGTGTTTCGTTATAAATTTAACAACAAGAATGAAATTGAAAATCCTGATGCTCCGGAAAAAATTGTAACCGGCCTGGTTAATAAACGTCAGCATGCAAGCAAGTCCATCACACTTGATGGCAAAGGATTCATTTATGTAAATATTGGGGCGCCCAGCAATGCTTGTCAGGAGCAGGACCGTACAGCAGGCTCACCCGGCCAAATGCCCTGCCCTATTCTTGAAACTGCAGGTGGCATCTGGCAATTCCGGATTGACAAACTCAATCAATCCTATGCTGATGGCGTGCGTTACGTTACCGGTTTAAGAAATGTAGTAGGCCTTGATTGGAATACATCGGTTAATGAATTGTTTGTAACACAGCATGGACGTGATCAATTAAATACGTTGCATCCAACACTTTTTAATAACGAGCAAAGTGCTGAATTACCGGCCGAAGAGTTTTTTATTGCTAAAAAAGGCATGGACTTCGGATGGCCTTATTGCTACTATGATCCGTTTCAAAAGAAAAAAATACAAAGTCCTGAATATGGTGGCGACGGAAAAAAAGAAGGTGATTGTGGTACCAAAGAGCAACCGCTGTATGCGTTTCCTGCACATTGGGGACCTAATGCATTACTGTTTTATACAGGCAATCAATTTGGATCAAAGTATAAGGATGGTGCATTTATCGCCTTTCATGGCAGCTGGAACAGAGCACCTTTGAAGCAAGGTGGTTATAACGTTGTTTTTGTGCCGATGAAAAATGGTAAACCTAGTGGCGACTATGAAATTTTTGCTGATGATTTTGCAGGTGGAGCAGAAAACTTAACGCCTTCAAAAGCCAAACACAGACCTTGTGGTTTGGCAATGGATAAAGATGGAGCCATGTACATTGCTGATGACCAGGGTGGTACCATTTGGAAAATCATTTATACCGGTAAATAAGCGATGAAAAAATTACTCATCAGTTTTGCAATATTGACGCTAGTGTTGCTGATGTCTTTTACATCATCACAACCCGATTTGAAAATAAGCATGCAGCGTGGTAAAAAAGTGTATGATACCTATTGTCTTACCTGCCATCAGGCTGATGGTGCGGGTGTGCCACGTATGAATCCACCGCTGATTAAAACAACTTATGTACTGGGTGATAAAAAGCGGTTGATTAACATTATACTCAAAGGTTTTAATGAGGCTGTAGAAATTAATGGCGATTATTATGACAATCCCATGCCTGCACAACCACAGCTTAATGATCAACAGATAGCTGATGTATTAACTTATGTGCGTAATAGTTTTGGTAATAAGGCAAGTGCAGTGGGAATAGGCGAAGTAAAAGTAGAACGCATGAAATTAAAAAAGTAATAGTTGAATAATGGCAAATTCAGAAATAAAAGGCAAGCGGGTTTTATTTATTGATCGTGATGGCACGTTAATTAACGAAGCACCTCCTACTTATCAATTGGATTCATTTGATAAACTTACGTTTTACCCTGATGTGTTTTTCTATTTAAGAAAAATAGCAACTGAATTGGATTATGAGTTAGTAATGCCCACCAATCAGGATGGATTGGGTACAGATAGTTTTCCTGAAGATACGTTTTGGCCTTTGCACAATTTTGTAATAAAGAGTTTTGCCAATGAAGGCGTGCATTTTGCTGATGTGTTAATTGACAGAAGCTTTCCGCATGAACACAAACCCACACGCAAGCCGGGCATTGGCATGTTTGGTAACTACATCAACAATCCGGAATATGATTTGGCTAATTCATTTGTAATTGGCGACCGCATTACCGATATTCAATTAGCAAAAAACCTGGAATGTAAAGGCATTTGGTTAAACAATGATGCCAATCTGGGTGCAGCTGAAATTCAGGATCAGCTGGCAGAACTTCGTTCCTCTACCATTTCCTTGGAAACCACTGAATGGAAAAAGATTTATGAGTTTCTCAAACTGGGCTTGCGCACTGTAAAGCATGAACGAAATACCAATGAAACAAAAATCAGCATTGAATTAAATCTGGACGGCAGTGGTAAAGCAAACATTACTACAGGTCTTGGTTTTTTTGATCACATGCTGGATCAAATTGCCCGTCATGGAAATATAGATTTAAATATTACCGCTAAAGGCGATTTGTATATTGATGAGCATCATACCATTGAAGATACAGGTATTGCACTGGGTGAAGCCTTTGCCAAAGCACTAGCTGATAAGCGTGGCATGGAACGCTATGGCTTTGCATTACCCATGGATGAAGCAGAAGCAAAAGTTCTCATCGATTTTGGCGGACGCAACTGGATGGTATGGAATGCTTCTTTTACACGGGAAAAAATTGGTGAAATGCCTACTGAAATGTTTTTCCATTTCTTCAAATCCTTCAGTGATGCTGCCAGGTGTAATCTGAATATTGAATGCCGTGGTGATAATGAACATCATAAAATTGAAGCCATTTTTAAAGCATTTGCCAAAGCAGTTCGTATGGCGGTAAAAAGAGATCCCATGAGCAATCATTTACCATCTACAAAAGGTGTTTTGTAGATTTTAACTCAAAAAATAAGCCCGCAAAGATTCCTGACGTCAAATTGCAGTCATTCTGACTATCATCATCTCCCGTGATGTTTTCTAAAATTAGTTTTACATAAACACTTGATGTATGAAAACAATTTTAGTTCCTGTAGATTTTTCCGGCACATCCACACATGCGGCAAGGTATGCACAGCAACTCGCAAAACAGGTAGGTGCAAAGCTTATACTGGTTCATGCGTATGAGCCCCCTCCTTCTTTTCCCATGGTGGAAGGTATGTTGTATTCTGAGGAATCACTGCGTTCACTTATGAAAGAAAAGCTGGAGCAGTTAGCCATTGAGTTGGATAAAGAAGAGCCCGTCATTAAAATAGAATCCATGGTCATGGATGGTAATTTAAAAGATGTGGTAAAAGCGCTTACAGATGCTATGCAGGTGTTTTTGATAGTGATGGGTATTACCGGAGCAGGAAAAATTAAAGAAACATTTATTGGAAGCAATACGCTTGAAGTGGCGAAAACAAATACTGTACCTGTTCTTATTGTACCGGAGCTTGCAAATTTTACAAGCATTACAGATATCGGATTAACAACAGATTTCAGAGATGTAATCAATGCGATACCTGATAAAAAAATAATCGAGCTGGTTAAAACCTTCGGTGCCAGATTACATGTACTCAATATTGATTTTCAGCAACGTAACTGGAATGAAGATGTGCCATTCCAAAGCGGATTAATTGAAACGATGTTTGAACATATGCATCCCTCCTATCATTTTATTGAAGGTGAAAATGTAGCAGAAGGTTTAAGTACCTATGCCCTTGCGCACAGTATTGAAATACTGATTGCTGTTCCTAAAAAGCATAATTTACTGCATCAGTTATTTGCCGGAAGTCATACAAAGGAAATTGCTTTTCACAGTAAAGTGCCTGTGCTGGTACTGCATGAGTAAATCAGTTGTTTATTCAAATCTTAAAGCAGCAACCGGGCTGATACGTTTGATAAGCAAGGATGGAATTAATAATACCAAAAGACTCACCATAAACGTAATTGAATTTACCAGCAATACCTGCCATAAAATAATTTTTACAGGAGCTTTTGACACGTAATAAGCGGCCTCATCTAATTTGATGAAACCTGTTGTTTGCTGCAGCCAGCATAAACCCAGGCCCAGTATATTTCCAATAATAATACCTGCAATAGCTACTATGGCCCCCTGTTGCCAGAAGATGCTTTGCACCTGTACATCACTTGCACCGGTAGCTTTTAATAAACCAATCATTTTACTGCGTTCAAGTACCAAAATCAACAAACAGGTAATTAAGTTCATAATGGCAACAACACACATGATGATGATGATGATGCGGCGGTTTGTGTTTTGAAGATTAAGCCAGTCAAAAATATTTGGATAAATTTGCCGCACAGGTGTGCTGTACCAGCTGGTGGGAATTGAATCGAGCAATTGATTACTCACACTAAAATCCTTTCTGTAATCGTTTAGCGTAATTTCATAACCACCAATCTGCTCTCTGCTCCAACCATTAATTTTTTGTATCAATTGCAAATTAGTAAGCACAAAAGTTTTATCATACTCCTCAATGGAGGTTTTATAAATACCGCATACAGTTACAGGTCGTATTCTGGGTGTTCCGCCTTCTTCATCTATAAAATACAAAAAAGCCTTTGAGCCGGTTTTAAGCTGTAATTGCTTGGCTGTGTAGGATGATATAAGGATGGGGTATGATGACAGTGATGTATCAAAATGAATCCATCCGCCTTCAACAACATAAGATTGAATACGCTCTTTATGAAATGATTGATCCACACCTTTGAGCAGCACACCTTCAATTCCTTCTGTAGTTTTAAGCATGGCGCTTTTTGTTGCAAATACATCTGTATATTTTATTTTAGAGATATTTTGCAACGTTTTTTCAATTGTATCGTTCTTAAAGCATGGAAGTTCTTCGGCCAGGCCGCTTACAGAAGGTAACTGTTCCTGAATTCTTATATGGCCCCAAAAGCTGAATACTTTATTTGCAACTGTTTCCTGAAAACCGGCTACAAAAGCAAGCGCCATTATCATGATGGCAACACTTATAGCTGTGGCAGCGGCAGAGAGGCGAATGATGAATCGTGAAAAGGAATGATTCTTCTGCAGTATAATCCGCCGGGCTATGAACGAAACAATATTCAAACAGGTTATCTTTGATGAATTGTAAAACTAATGGATTCTGGTATATGAATTTCATTCGCACAGCAACACTTATATTGCTTTTGATTACAGGCGCAATCACTTACGCTCAAATGGGCGATTATATATACAAAGCCAATATACGTTCTGTAAAATTGCATGTACAGGGTGATCAGCTGGCCTATCCCATTATCCGGTTAAACGGAGGCGATCAATTAGAATTACATTTTGATGATTTGGATGCCGATTTCAAGTATTATTCTTACACATTTACTTTATGTAATGCCGATTGGACGCCTGCTATGCTTTCGCAATTTGATTATATGCGTGGTTTTTCTAATGTGCGTATTGGCACCTATCGTAATTCGTCCATAGCACTTACCCGATATACACATTACATGGCAACTGTACCTGACAAAAACACTGCTCCTACCCGCAGCGGCAACTATATTTTAAAAGTTTTTACCAACGGTGATACATCTCAAACTGTTTTTACAAAGCGCTTTTTAGTAGTAGATAACAGAGCCAATGCAGGAGCTGCTGTTTTACAATCATTTAATCCTGCGTTTGCAAAATCGCATCATAAATTGCAATTCAGCGTAAATGTTCAAAACTTAAAACCAACAAATATTTTTCAGCAGATAAAAGTGGTGATTCTTCAAAATAACCGATGGGATAATTGTATTGCCAATTTACAACCTACCTTTGTTAGGCAAAATGTACTGGAATACAATACGGAGAATGAAGGTTTGTTTAAAGCACAGAAAGAATGGCGATGGATAAATCTTTCTATCCTTCGTTTACAAACAGACCGCATTCAAAAAGGTGATTATACCAATAGGGGTCAAACACTCTGGATTAAGCCTGAAAGTGAACGAAATACTCTACGCTACATGTACTACCGTGATATAAATGGAATGTACATGCTGGGAAATATTGAAAACAATAATCCTTACTGGCAGGGAGATTATGCAAGTGTATGGTTTCAATATTATACGCCCGACAAACAACCATACGCAAACAAGGATGTGTATGTTTTTGGTGAACTCACTAATTATGAATTAAGTGAAGCAAGCAAAATGACGTTTAACTCTGAAACGGGGTTATACGAAAATAAACAGTTTTTAAAGCAGGGTAATTATGATTATTGCTATATCACCAGAGATAGAAAAACGAATGAATTAAGTACAGATATTACTGAAGGTAACTGGTGGGAAACCGAAAATAATTATACTATACTTGTTTATTATCGTCCATTAGGCGGCCGAACAGATGAACTTGTTGGTATTACTCAAACCAATTCCATTGCAGGACGTCCTAATATGAATAACCGAAATGAAGTGCGGGTGTTATAAATTGATAACTATTGAAGCATTACCTTATCAGAAAAAACTGTTTTAAATTCATGGTTAAGCACTTTTACAAGATATACACCCCTACTTAATGTTAATGGAAGATCCATGGAAGAAATCTGACCGCTACCGGAAATTGTAACTACTTTATTTGTGAGTTGCTTACCACTCAAATCCAGCAGTTGGATACTGTATTCACCGTTTTCTACAGCATCAAAAATAAGCTGCAATCTGTTATTCGTTACCGGATTGGGATACATGCTGATTTTTTGGCCGGTAATAGGTATACGATTTTCTACATAGGTTCCATTATTGGTTACAGATCTTCTCATCAAAAATTGACTTGCAAGATCAGAACTGTTGATTCCGGTGGATGATTGTGTTAAAAATGCAGTAGCAGTTAATGAGCCCATATCTACTTTAAAGTAGGGGTGATTTCCATTGCTGCACGCAATAATTAAATCACCATTTTCATTAACAGCAGCTCCGTTAGTGGTAAAATTTTGTGGTAAATTTTTTATTTGTCCTATTAAAGAAACGATTTTTTCCCTGGGTGAAAATTCAAAAACATAACTGCGTTGGGATATGATGAAAAGTTTTCCATCAGTGCCGGCAATCATATCGCCACCCCAACTGGTACTTTGATTATGAATGGAAATATCTTTGTTATCAGGAGCATCTACCAGGTTTCCCAAATCCATAATCTGTGGCTCGGCACTGGCGGTAAAACGAATTAAGTGATTGCCATCGTTTGTAAGTGCATAACCGTAACCATCTGCACCCATACACATTCTTGTAAAATGATTTGCTGCGTCATTAAAATCAAGGTTACTTAAAACGGGTGATTGATAGCTATAATATATTGGGTTGCCTTTACTTAAATCAGCCCATCTCAACTCTGGTATTCGCAAGGGTATAAAATAAATTGCATTTTGTGCTTTTGAAAAGGCTGCAGCAGCAACCATTGATTCAGTAGGACCTTCTGTTTCTTGATTTTTACTTACAACTGAGGTTGTGCCTGATTTAATTACCTGCACATTTTTTTGGTTAGTACTGAAAATTGACTTTAACACAGTTCCATTGGCAGCATCAACCAGATTTATATTCAGCCACTGTAAATTGTTATTATCAGAAGTTATGGCATAAAGAGGCAAGCTTTTTTGTGCATAATTTGAAACGGTAAAAACTGAAAATGAAATGATGAGTAATAAATTTTTCATAACAGAATGAATTGGTGAAAAGCAGGTAAAAGGTAAGCAGATTTTTAAAATTAAACAATAAAAAAACGGCCATCTTAAAAGAAGGCCGTTGCAAGTAATGTTTAACAAATTTCTTTATGCTTCTGCAGGGCTTAACCTTGAAGCACGGTTAGTACGTGTGGCTTTGGGTGGCAATGCCATAGCTTGTTCAAATCGCATTGCAGTCCATACATGATCCAGATCCACTACCTCAGAGGTTTCAAAACCACATTGGCATACAAACTGCCAACTTCCATCACGGTTTAAATCACTTACAATTTTTGAAGTGGATTTAGGGGATGCAATCCAAAACTTGGCCTTTGGTGAAAGAGCAGGCAACACTTCCTTCAGGATTCCATTTAACTGGTTTTGATTTACTGCAAACACTAGTGCAAAATCAATTTTTTTTGTACGAAGGAGTGGTGTTACATTCTTAGCAAAGGAAAGTTTTACAAAATGCTTCTCGATGGAGGAAGGGAGGCCCTGGATTAATAAGTTCTTTTCTTCATTCAACTGCAACTTTTCCAAAAGAGAAATTGACATACTGTAAATTTTGATGAGAACTAAAAAATGAGAGGGCAAAAGTAAGCCTTTTGCCCTTTATGCAAACGTTTTTGATTAACTTATTTAACCTTGTTATTAAACAAAAAGATTGATTTTTATAAGATTTTCAGGCTAATTCCTTATTTGCCAATCGGTTTATAGTATTGCATGGCTTCAGGAATAAACTTTTGCATATTGGCAATACGTGTTTCATCACTGGGGTGAGTGCTTAAGAATTCAGGGGGTTTTTGACCGCCCCCCACCTGAGCCATACGTTGCCAGAAAGGAATTGCCTCATTGGGATTATAACCGGCCATGGCTGAAAATATAAGCCCAAACCTGTCAGCCTCTACCTCTTGCTTTCTGCTAAAGGGTAAAGTACCAAGTACTGTAGAACCGATACCATACGATTGTAAGAATAAATTCTGAGTTTCTGCCGGTTTATTGGCCACAGCAACAGATAAGGCCACCCCTCCTAATTGTTGCAGTACACCCTGACTCATACGCTCATTTCCATGAGTAGCGATAGCATGTGCAATTTCATGCCCCATCACTACTGCTAAAGCAGCTTCATTTTGTGTAACAGGCAGTAAACCCGTATACACCACTACTTTACCACCCGGCATACACCATGCATTTACATCTTTACTATCAATTAAATTAAACTCCCATTGATATCCATCTATAATATTTGCCTTACCCTGGCTTTCATAATACTTGGTAATGGCATACGCAATACGTGTACCTACTCTTCGCACCATTTCTGCGTCCTTATTTACATTAACAGCTACTACTTTGTTTTCCGTTAAAAACTGACGGTATTGTTGAGAAGCCATAGCCTGCAGTTCATTTTCCGGAAGCAATTGTAATTGCCTCCTCCCCGTAACCTGATTTTTTACGCAAGCTGATACAGATAAAGCTATAAGCAAAGACAAAATAATCTGTTTCATAATGTAGAGTTTTATAAGTGTGTTTCAATTTATATACCAAGATTGCCGAAATAGTAATGTTAAAGTTACTTATCCTTTCTTTTCTTTTTAAAACTGATTTTATTTTCTGTTCCTTTTAATAAACGTTTAATATTTGATGCATGTAATATGAAAATGAGTATAGCTGAAAAAATAGCAAACCACTTGAAGTAAACATTTTCTTCTTTCCATGCAAACCACACACAAGCCGTAAATACCAGCACAGCAATTAACGAACCGAGTGAAATATAGTTTGTAAGCAATACAACAATTGTAAAGGCAATAACGCTTATCAGAGCTGTCCATGGTTGAATTGCAAGTACAACACCCAGTAAACTTGCCACTCCTTTACCTCCTTTGAAGCCAGCAAATACAGGAAAGATATGCCCCACTACCGCCACAAGGCCAAGTACCAATTGCCAAAACAGTTGTTCATCACCCAACCAGCTTCTTTCATCTACATAATTTGACAGTTGAACTGCAGCAACCGCTTTACCCATATCAACCAATAAAACAACAATTCCCCAACCTGCGCCCAGCACCCGAAAGGTGTTTGAAGCGCCCATGTTTTTACTGCCGTGTTCCCGTATATCAATGCCAAAGAACCATTTACTCACCCAGATCGCTGTAGGTATTGAACCCAGCAAATAAGATGCTATGATGAGTATGAAAAGGTTCATGCCGCAGTTGATTTTTGAAACATCAAAGAACTCCATTGCTGACGCTCAGATGATGTACATAGTTGCAAACCCCATTTTGAAGCTTCATTAATTAACAAGTGATTTTCATCTGCATAAAATCCGCTCATGAATAAATAACCATCAGGTAGAAGAATACTTGAAAGTTGCTGCATGAACTGAAGTAAGATGTGCCGATTGATATTTGCAAGAATTACATCATACGATTCCCCATTTGGCGGTACATCGCTTTGCAAAGCTTTGATATGAGTACATTGGTTCATCGTTGTATTTTCGACTGTGTTATCAATACACCAATCATCAATATCAGTTGCAAGAATTTCAGTTCCGCCCATTTTTTCAGCAAGAATGGCAAGTACACCTGTACCACATCCAAAGTCAAATACCTTTTTATTATTGAAATCAAGCTGCTGCATCAGTTTCATCATTTGCCAGGTGGTGGCATGATGACCCGTTCCAAAACTCATTTTTGGAGTAATAATAATTTCGTGTTTTACATTTGGTATGGGCCGGTGAAAATGTGCACGTACTGCCACAATATCTTCCACTACTACAGGTTGATAACTGCTTTCCCACTCTGCATTCCAATTTCGAGGTGCTATGATTTGTTGCTCATATTTGAGGTCAAATGATTTAATCAATTCTTCCAATACAGTTTTGTCAAATTCAGTTTCAGGAATACAGGCTTTTAAAGAGGTGTCTGTTTCTTCAAAACCATCATATCCTTCATTGGAAAGTAAAGCTATAAGTATTTCATTTTGTTGGGCTTGAGCAGAAATGATTGTTATTTCAATATAGTTTTCCATTCTTTGATTTAGTTCAATAAAAAGTCCCGCCTCCGGCGGGACTCAAAGTTATTTCTGTTTACTCAGATTTTACAAACGTTCTTCGCCATCTTCCTGTGGAGGAGCAGGCTGTTGAGGTTTAGGAGCGCTTTCAGGTTTAGGCATCAACACCTTCCGGCTCAGTTTAAACTTTCCGGTACGTGGGTCAAGACCAATCAATTTCACTTTTACTACATCACCAATTTTCAAAACTCCATCCATGCTTTCTAAACGCTTCCAGCTTATTTCACTTATGTGTAATAATCCTTCTTTTTTAGGCAGGAATTCTACAAATGCTCCAAATTCTTTAATGCCCTTTACCGTTGCTTCATATACAGCACCTACTTCGGGTACAGCCACTATACCTTTTACCCATGCAACAGCTTTCTCCAATCCTTCTTTTGCAGGTGAGAATATACTCACTTCACCATAATTGCCAACCTCTTCAATTGTAATTGTAGTACCTGTTTCACGCTGGATTTCCTGAATCACTTTACCCTGGGGCCCGATAACAGCACCAATAAATTCTTTATCAATGATCAGTTTTTCCATGCGTGGTGCATGTGGTTTTACTTCAGCTCTAGCTTCTGTAACACACTCATACATGGCATCAAGAATATGCAAACGTCCGGCACGGGCCTGCGCCAATGCTTCACGCATCACTTCCATACTCAAACCATCTACTTTGATATCCATTTGCACACCGCAAATACCTTCACGGGTACCGGTTACTTTAAAGTCCATATCACCAAGGTGATCTTCATCACCCAAAATATCAGTAAGAATGGCGTACTTACCATCGCCACGGGTAATTAATCCCATAGCTACTCCACTTACGTGTTTTTGTACAGGTACACCTGCATCCATTAACGCCAGTGAACCGGCACATACAGTAGCCATAGAAGAAGAACCGTTTGATTCCAAAATATCACTCACTACACGTACGGTATATGGATATTCATTACCGGGCATCATTTGTTTTAAGGAACGCATAGCCAGGTTACCATGACCCACTTCTCTGCGGCCGGGGCCACGCATCATTTTTACTTCTCCGGTTGAAAAAGGTGGAAAGTTATAGTGAAGAATGAATTTTGAATATTCACTCTTGGCAGCGCTTTCAATTAACAACTCATCAAGTTTAGTTCCCAATGTTACAGTGGTTAACGATTGAGTTTCGCCACGTGTAAATAAGGCTGAGCCATGCGGTGTGGGTAAAGGTTCTATTTCCATAGCAAGCGGACGTACCTGGTCAAGTTTACGACCGTCCAAACGAACTCTGTCTTCTAAAATCATATCACGAACTACTTCCCACTTCAGGTCTTCGTAATATTTCTTGGCTAATTTCTTCTCCGCATCCGTTGCCTCTTCACCTAAACTTGCAATCAACTCATCTTTTAAAGCACTGAAAGCATCGCTGCGTTCGTTTTTGCCGGTACCTGCTTTTGCAATTGTGTAAATTTTATCTTTTGCGAAGGCAATTACTTTTTGATTGATTTCTTCATTGGTTTCAGGCTTTTTGTAATCACGCTTGGTGGTAACACCTTTTGCTTCCCTTAATTCCTGTTGTGCTTTGATTTGTATACGAATGGCATCATGCGCCAGTTCCAATGCTTTTACCAAATCTTCTTCACTGCATTCTTTTGCCTCACCTTCTACCATCATCAGGTTTTTTTCAGTTGCAGCAATAATAAATTCAGATGTAGCTTTTGCCAGTTGGCTGCGTGTAGGATTTATCACCATTTCACCATCAACTGTTGCAATACGTACTTCAGAAATAATCTCTTTAATAGGAATATCTGAAACGGCTAAGGCGGCTGATGCGGCCAAACAAGCCAATGCATCAGGCATTACTTCAGCATCACTTGAAACAAGATTGATGAGCACCTGCACATCACATAAATAATCTTCTGGAAACAAAGGACGCAATGCACGGTCAACCAAACGGCTGGTTAATATTTCATAATCGTTCAATCGTGCTTCACGCTTAAAGAAGGAGCCGGGTATACGACCTGCTGAGGCGAATTTTTCCTGATAATCTACTGAAAGAGGAAAGAAATCCTGACCCTCTTTGGGTTCTTTATTGGCTACTACTGTGGCAAGCAATACGCAATTACCCTGACGCACAGTTACAGCGCCATCTGCCTGGCGGGCCAATTTACCGGTTTCTATAGTTACTATACGGCCACCGCCTAAATCGAATGATTTACTGATTGGTTGTGATAACATGTTTTAAATTTTATAGAACCCTTTAAGGGAAAGCAAAAGCAATCTCGGGTTCAAGTGTGAAAAAAGGGCTGAAAAACAGATGTGCTTAAAGAACAAAATCCCAACCGTGAAATACAACAGTTGGGAATATTATTTATAAGCTCATATGGATTATTTACGTAATCCGAGTTTTTCAATCAATTGACGGTAACCGGTGAGGTTATGCTTGCTCAGATAGGTTAACAGGCGCTTACGCTTACCTACCAACTGCATTAAACCACGATTTGAAGAGAAATCTTTTTTATTCTCTTTCAGGTGACCTGAAATGTGGTTGATACGCTCTGTAAGAAGGGCAATTTGACCTTCAATGGAGCCGGTGTTTTCAGCCTTACCGCCGAAGTTTGTGAAGATTGTTGCTTTTTTTTCTTTTGTAGTTGCTGACATCTTAGATTTTTTTAATGGACATCCAATTATTTACATCTGTAATTTGTGGCGGCAAAGGTAAGGGTAATTGAGATAAAATTGCAGATTTTGGGAGGTAAAAAATTGAATATTTACGCTAAAAGGTCTTGTTTTTGGATGTATTTGTTCAAACTTTGGCGTGCTTGCTTCTGTATCTGGCGTTTGAAAAATCCAAAGCCGCCCAGTAATTGACCTTTCCAACCCATAGCCTGCGCTGCCCATTTATGCAAATCAAATGAATCTTTATGACGGTAAATCAACCCGTCTTTAAACTCAAACTCAGCATGGATATGATTTATGACGTTTCGGCCTGTAGCTGAAAAAACATATGATGCCACCCAATCTGCACTGCCTTTATCACCTAAAACCTGCACATTGCTAAACTGAATCATTAATTGGTCTTTACTGCGTTCAACGAGCATTTTCCACATCATGCCCGGTTCTTTACCTTTCAGATGTACAAAAACTTCATCAGTAAAGTCAGCATGAGGGTGATAGCAGTCAGCCATAGTTGCTGCATCGTGTAAGGCAAACGCAGAATAAAATTTTGTGATGAGTTGTTTCATAAAAAAAATGAAGATTAAGTTAAGCAAATCAATTGATTTATATTGCTTCCGAAAATTAAAGCCCATTGCCCCGTATCATCTTTACAGTAACAAATGATTTGAATTATGACCAGCGCATGATGCGAATTTGCTCCAGTTTAGCTGCTAATGGTTATGATGTGCTGCTGGCCGGGAGAGAAATGCCGGGTTCGCTTCCACTTAGAAATCAAAATTTTCGGCAAAAAAGACTTCCCTGTTTTTTTTCGAAAGGAGTAGCATTTTATGCAGAGTATAATCTTCGGCTATTTTTTTGGCTCCTGTTTCAAAAAGCAGATGGCATTTGCGCTATTGATTTGGATACCATTCTTCCGGTATATTTTATTTCAAAACTCAAAGGCTGCAAACGAATTTATGACGCACATGAATTGTTTTGTGAAATGAAGGAAATTGTTACTCGTCCGGGGCGTTACAAAATATGGAAATGGATTGAGCGCTTTACCGTTCCGGAATTTAAATACGGTTATACCGTTTGCGAACCAATTGCCGGAGAATTTGAAAAATTGTATGGCATACAGTATGAAGTAATAAGAAATGTACCTGTAAAAAAAATAAAGGATGAGGCAGAACAAATGAAAGAAAATGTTCCATTGTCAGTTTTCCTTCTTTACCAGGGTGCAGTAAATGAAGGCAGGAGTTTTGAAACATTAATACCTGCTATGAAAAACGTACCTGCTCCTTTGCATATATATGGTGATGGAAATTTTTATCATCAAACAAAGCTATTAATCAAACAAAACAACGTGGAAGATAAAGTGTTTCTCCAGGGTAAATTGCACCCCGGAAACCTGTGGGTTATAACTGCCTCCGCATATGCAGGGCTCACGCTTTTTGAAAACAATGGTAAAAGTAATTACCTGAGTTTGGCCAACCGTTTTTTTGATTATATAATGGCAGGAGTACCACAGGTGGCAATGGATTACCCTGCATACCGGCAGATAAACGATGAATTTGCGGTGGCTCTTTTAATAAAAGATACTTCATCCAAAACAATTGCAGATGCACTCAACCTTTTGTTGACGGATGTTGTTTTGTATAAACAACTCAAGCAAAACTGCCTCAAAGCCCGTGAGGTATTGAACTGGCAGCAGGAGGAAAAGAAATTACTTAAATTTTATTCTTCAGTTTTTGAATAAGCATTTACATATCGTTTCCTTTGATATCCCCTACCCGGCTGATTATGGCGGGGTAACGGATGTGTTTAATAAAATAAAAGCACTCCATAAAATTGGAGTTAAAGTACACCTGCATTGTTTTGAGTATGGTCGTGAACATCAACAACTGCTCAATGATTTATGTGAAGAAGTATATTATTATAAGCGAAACGAAGGGCATAAAGGATTTTCGCTTGAGTTTCCTTATATCGTGGCTTCACGAAAAGATGATGCATTGTGGGAGCGTTTAAATGCTGATGCACATCCTGTGCTGCTGGAAGGAGTACATTGTACATATGGCTTGATAACCGGAAAGTTAAAAAAGCAAAATGTAGCTGTAAGGCTCCATAATGTTGAATGTGAATATTACAAACAGGTAGGAATGTGGGAAAAATCATTGCTCAAAAAAGCATACATGCAGAATGAAAGTCGTTTGCTTAAACGGCACGAGGAGCAATTGAGAAATTACACCATACTTGCGTTGAGTGAATCTGATGCAGCGTACTACAGAAAAGTATTTAAAGCAAGAAGTACCCATTTTATTCCGCCATTTATCTCCGGTCAGATGGTAACATCAAAAGAGGGTTTGGGAACTTTTGCCCTGTATCATGGAAATCTTTCAGTTGCTGAAAATGAAAAAGCAGCCAGTTGGCTGCTTGAGAAGGTGTTTGCCAACCTGGAAATTCCGCTGGTAGTTGCAGGTAAAAATCCTTCTAAACGTTTAATAAGCTTAGCACATCTTCACCAGCATACCTGTATTGTAGAAAACCCTGCTGAAACAGAACTGCAGGATCTTATTCAAAAGGCACAACTCCATATTTTACCTTCCTTTACAGATTCAGGAATTAAATTTAAATTACTGAATGCGGTTTTTAATGGACGTCATGTAATTGCAACCAACGAAATGGTAAAGGGGTCACATCTGGAAAAAGCATGTACAATTGTAAATAACCCTACTGAGCTTAAGTATCATGCATTCCGTTTATTTCACAAAACATTTACTGACGATGATATTCAACTGCGGCAGGGACTTTTAATGCAGCATTACAATAATGAAGAAAATGCTGTGAAGCTTATGCATGCTCTACAGTAGCATTGTCCCACACTTTTCCTCCCTCCGTCTTCACTAATCTGGCGGGAAACTTTTTAATTACCATAAAATCATGTGTTGCCATTATTACTGCTGTATTAAAGTCCTTTGCAACCTTAATAAGCAAATTCATGATTTCATCACTGGTTTCAGGATCAAGGTTACCGGTGGGCTCATCGGCTAAAATTAATTTGGGAGAATTGAGCAATGCTCTGGCAATATCCACCCGTTGCTGCTCGCCACCACTCATTTCAAAAGGCATCTTAAATCCTTTTGATTTCAGACCCACCTTATCCAGTACATCATTTATTTTTTCTTTCATCAGGTTTTCATCTCTCCAGCCTGTAGCTTTCAGCACAAACTTTAAATTCTCGTGCACATTTCTATCAGTGAGTAATTGAAAATCCTGAAAAACTACGCCTAAACTTCTGCGTAGGAAAGGTACTTTTTTCCAATCCATTTCACGAAGATTAAAACCATTTACAGTTCCCTCCCCCTGTGTTAAAGGAAGCTCGCCATATAATGTTTTCAGCAGCGAAGATTTGCCTGTACCGGTTTTTCCTACGAGATATACAAACTCACCTTCATCTACATTAAGATTAACATTATTAAGAATAAGGTTACCGCTTTGGTAAATGTTGGCGTTGGATATGTTTACAATGGAGGCCATCTTGTTTGTTGTTTTCGTTTTGGCAAAAATATGTATTTCATTCTCTTGCACACGAATTATTGAAAATTTATGACAATCCCTTTAGTTCTTATTTTTTTGATGAATCGCTTCATTCTTTTTTATAAAAAATGACGTGGTTAAATTTAAATATGCAGTTAATCCTGAACCAGAGCTTTTCAAAAAAATGTAATGCTGAAGTCTGTTTTGCAGGAAATGATGGAAATAAAATTTCGTTTTCGTTGTAAAGAACTTTTGAGGCAGAGGGGCTTTCGTAATTCAATTTCTTATTGTTATGAACCTGATAACATATAAAATTCTAAGTTCACAAAATGTTTAATAAATCAATTTTAAAGAATCTGAATAAATACGTACTCAGCGGAACGGAATTTATATAAAAACCAACATGATTGCTACATGTTGTATTCTGTTCTCAATAAAGAAGTATTTCTTCTTTCAGTCTTATCTCTACTTCCTTTTTCCCACTCTCCTCTACCCTTCCTATCACCTGTGCTTCCACACCAAAGGATTGTGCTATCGAAATAAACTGCTGTGCATTTGTTTCATCTGTATAAATTTCCAGTCTGGTGCCCATATTAAACACCTGGTACATTTCCCTCGCATCCGCACCACTTGCTTCTTGTATGAGATTAAATATAACAGGTGGAGCAAACAAATTGTCCTTTACAACTTTCATAGTACCCGGCAGGTATTTCAAACACTTGGTTTGTCCGCCACCGCTGCAATGTATCAGGCCATGAACAGCGTCAAAATGATGGATCAAAATTTCTTTGAGCACCGGTGCAAAGGTGCGTGTGGGAGAAAGTATGAGTTCCCCAATTGAAATTTGTTTTTTGGAATTTGGTTCTTGTAGCAGGTCGGTCAATCGATGCTTTCCAATATACACCAATTCATCTTTTAAACTTGGTTCAAAGGTTTCAGGAAACTGCTGTGCATAATATTTGCTCAACACATCATGCCGTGCGCTGGTTAAACCATTGCTGGCTATGCCGCTGTTGTAAGCCGTTTCATAATTGGATTGACCAAAGGAGGCCAAACCCACAATTACATCGCCCGGCTGTATTTTATCATTACTGATGATTTTATTTTTAGGCCAGCGTGCTCCCATGGTTCCATTCACAGCTATGGTGCGTACCACATCACCTACATCGGCTGTTTCACCACCCAGGTAATGAATGTTTACACCAAACTGTTTCAGGTTATCAAACAGCACCTGCGTACCGTTGATAATAGCGTCCAGTACTTCACCCGGTATGACTGCTTTATTTCTGTCAATTGTTGAAGAAAATAATAGGTTATCATAGATACCCACACAGAGTAAGTCATCCAGGTTCATTACCACAGCATCCTGTGCAATACCTTTCCATACACTTGCATCGCCGGTTTCTTTCCAGTACAAATAAGCCAGTATACTTTTGGTACCGGCACCATCTGCATGCATCACACTCACCCAATCTGCATCGCCTGTAAAATAATCAGGATAGATTTTGCAAAAAGCGTTTGGGAAAAGCCCCTTATCCAGGTGCTTGATGGCGTTATGCACATCTTCTTTTTGTGCACTTACCCCTCTTTGATTGTATAATGAATTACTCATACGTGAAATGAGTTGCAAATCTATGCGTTCCTGCTATAATGTTTCCATTTAAACGCCAATTAATACTAACAGTCAATACACGCTCCTTTTGTACATTTGCCCCACTTTATGAAGGTTTACAGAAATTTAGATACACTGCCTCCTTTTATCAATGCCGTTGTAACCATTGGAACCTTTGATGGTGTACATGTGGGTCATCAAAAAATTATCCATCAATTGCTGAACGAGAGTAAACGCACAGGTGGAGAATCGGTACTCATTACCTTTCATCCGCACCCCCGTAAAATTGTAAAGCCCCATGAAAGCCTGATGCAACTTACCACCATGGAAGAAAGAATTGAATTACTCAAACAACTGGGCATAAATAATATGGTGGTTGTACCATTCACTAAAGATTTTTCGCAACAAACTGCATTACAGTATGTGGAGAATTTTTTAGTTGAACGATTTCATCCTGCTACCATCATAATCGGGTACGATCATAAGTTTGGTAACAACCGTGAAGGTGATTACAGGATGCTGGAGCAATATGCACACCAGTTTAGCTACACTGTTCAGGAAATTGATGAACAGTTGATCAATGATGCTGTTATCAGCTCCACTAAAGTGAGGGCAGCATTACTGCGTGGTGATGTATTGTATGCAAAATCATTACTGGGGTATGATTATTTCTTTAAAGGCGAAGTAATTGAAGGAAATAAATTAGGCAGAACCATCGGCTATCCTACTGCCAACCTGCAAATGGATAATCCTGATAAGTTAGTTCCGGGCAACGGTGTTTATGCTGTTTTATGCCAATTAGAAGGTGAAATAAGATTGCTTAAAGGTATGATGAATATTGGTACAAGACCAACAGTTGACGGATTGAACCGGATGATTGAAGTACATATTTTTGATTTTAATGAAGAAATTTACGGACGCCATTTAAAAGTCCGGCTCAAACATTTTTTAAGAAATGAGGAAAAATTCAGTGGTATTGATGCACTTAAAGAACAATTGAGAAAAGATAAAGAACTGAGCATAAAGTTGCTGGAGAAAGAAATATGAAGTACGAGGTAAGAGGTATTAAATACGAAGTGCTGAATGTTATGAACATTTAACAATTTTGAACAGTTAACCATAAACCATAAATAAGAAACTATAAACCACCATGCTCCCTGCTATCAACCCCACTTCCACAAATGCCTGGCAATTATTAGAAGCCCATGCGCACAATATGAAAAAGTTGCACATGAAAGAATTATTTGCTGCAGACCCCAACCGGTTTGCAAATTTTAGTTCCTGTGTGGAAGATATTGTGTTTGATTACTCAAAAAACATCATCACAAAAGAAACAATTGATTTACTCATACAACTGGCAACTGAATGCGGCATTAAAGAAGCCATCGTTTCCATGTTTGCAGGTGAAAAAATCAATGAAACAGAAGGTCGTTCAGTGATGCACACAGCATTAAGAAATTTCAGTGGTCAAGCCGTGTTAATTGAAGGTAAAGATGTAATGCCTGATGTGCTGCGTGTACTGGAGCAAATGAAAATCTTTTGCAGTAAAATTCACAGCGGTGAATGGAAAGGATATACAGGTAAGAAAATAAAATGCCTCGTCAATATTGGAATCGGGGGAAGTGATTTGGGCCCTGTTATGGTTACAGAAGCATTGAAGCCTTATTGGGTGGATGGAATTGAAACGTTTTTTGTAAGCAATGTTGATGGAACGCATATTGCTGAAACATTAAAGAAAATAACACCCGATGAAACACTGTTTCTGATTGCTTCCAAAACATTTACTACGCAGGAAACCATGACCAATGCACACACAGCACGCACGTGGTTTCTGGAGCATGCAAAAGATGAAACCTTTGTAGCGAAACATTTTGCTGCACTCAGCACCAATGAAATGGAAGTGGTGAAGTTTGGAATTGATAAAGCTAATATGTTTGAGTTTTGGGATTGGGTGGGTGGCCGCTACAGTCTGTGGAGCGCCATTGGTTTATCAATTGCTTTAACCATCGGGTATAAAAACTTTGAACAGTTGCTTAAAGGGGCACATCATACTGATGAACATTTTAAAAAAGAACCTTTTCATCAAAATATTCCTGTACTTATGGCTTTGATTGGTTTATGGTACACCAATTTTTTTGATGCAAAGAGCGAAGCTATTCTTCCATATGACCAATACCTGCATCGTTTTGCGGCTTATTTTCAGCAGGGCAATATGGAGAGTAATGGTAAGTATGTTGATCGTTCCGGTAAAAAAGTGGCTTATCCAACAGGCCCCATCATTTGGGGTGAGCCGGGTACCAATGGTCAGCACAGTTTTTATCAATTGATTCACCAGGGTACACATTTAATTCCATGTGATTTTATAGCACCAGCCATCAGCCATAATCCTATCAGCGATCATCATGAAAAACTGCTGAGTAATTTTTTTGCACAAACTGAAGCACTTATGAATGGAAAAACAAAAGAGGAAGTGTTGGCAGAAGGTGTTAAAGAAGAATTAGTTCCGTTTAAAGTGTTTGAAGGCAACAGACCCAGTAATTCCATTCTTATAAAAAAAGTAACACCATTCACGTTGGGTGAACTCATTGCGTTGTATGAACATAAAATATTTATACAGGGTGTTATCTGGAATATTTACAGTTTTGATCAGTACGGAGTAGAACTTGGAAAACAACTGGCTAATAAAATTTTACCGGAATTAAAGGGTGAAGAAAATATTTCATCGCATGATACAAGTACCAATGCGCTGATTAATTTGTACAAAGAGATGAGAAAGGGATGATTAAATAGTGAACACTAAAACCAAACTGTTTAATTTATATGTAACATTTATTCACAAATTATTACTTCCGTAAATTTAAACGTATATGAATCAATTAGCAAAGCCCCGCATAAGCGGGGCCTTTTGATTGTGTAGAGGGTTATGAGATAATTTAATATACATAGTTTAGGGCCGTTTGGTCGGCTGATGTAAACGGACGGTTAAAAGAAGAAGAAGTGCTTCCGCAAGCCAGCATCCATGAACCTGCGCTTGGGCCTGTAGGCGTGCCGGGTATATGAATGGCACCAACAGTACTTGCACCTTCGTTACCACCGGTACCACAACTGTAAGCACGGTTCATATAATCTGTATGACGGAAACCAATGCAATGTCCCATTTCATGTGCTATAGTGGTAGCAAGTGCATTAACAGCAATAGATGGTGTGTACCAATATGTATTCATATTAATAGTTCCATATGGGTTACCACCAGATGGAAAACCGGCTGAGCCTAAAGTATTACTAACCTGATAATATGTTACAATATTAATATTTGGTGTTCCGCTTGTGATACGTTGAAAACGCAAACGCAGGTTCAATGCATTGTATCTGCGAATGGCTTCATCAGTAGCTGATACAAAATTTGACTGTGTGGTGTTTAACCTCACTGTAATTGTTCTTGTACTGCTTCCGGTATTTACCAGATTGGTAGTTCTGTAATGTTCTTCATTGGCATGAATCAAATTGTGCGTTTGTTCCATTCCTCTTAAGTTTTCAGGAGTTAAAATAATATCTCCTTCAACTAAATAACCACCATCAGTAACCGAAACACCATCAGTAGAAAATCCTAAAGCCTTAATCTGGCTTAGTACCTCAGGTGAAACTACTTCATCGTTTGGTGTTTCTGATTTCTTTTTACAGGACCAAACTACTGCAGTTAAAGTGAGCAGCATCACTGTTGTTGTTAAAAACTTTCTCATGTTTTTAGGTTGAGGTTAAAAAATAAAAACAATTCATTTCATTTGAATTGCTTTCGTTAAATTATTTACTTTTATGTGAACACGAAAAGAAATTATTGCAAGCTTGTTTCAAAAAATGAAAGTCCATAATCTTTATTGTAAAATCCTACGTAGAATTACGAAACACTGTTTAACAACCAAGCATAGATGTTTCATCAATTTGATTATTTTACTTTTTTTATGCACAAAGTTTTCAACAGCCCAACCATTAAGTAAAATTCAAAAAATAAAAACCGCTCCCGGGTTTGCTGCAAAACTGGAACAAAAACAAAATGACATACAGCTTAAGGTAACACTTGTTTTAAAATCAGATTCAGCATTCAGAAACTGTACAGGCAATGAAACATTTAATATCATATCATCACTTGCTTACACAAACACAATTGTTATAAATGCCAAAGTTTCAACTATTAAAAAATTACTTACCTGTGATGCTGTTTTGTTTGCTGATGATGTAAAGCAGGCCAGGGAAGAATTATTACTCGGCTTTGTAGATTATGCTGCAAATGGAATATCCTTACTGCAAAGCAAATTTCCCCAATACAACGGCGCAGGATTTTCAGTGTCAGTTAAAGAAAATAAGTATGATACGGCAGATATAGATTTCAAGGGGCGTTTACTTCCTTCAACCGTGGCATCAAATATCATATCAAATCACGCCAGTTCAATGGCTACCATCATTGCGGGTGGCGGCAACACCTGGAACTATACAAAAGGAGCAGCATGGAATGCTAAACTATCCTCAGCAAGTTTTGCCAATCTGTTACCTGAAAAGAATTCTTACTATCAGCAGTCAAACATAACACTCCAGAATCATTCTTATGGAACGATTGTGGAGCATTTCTATGGTGCTGAAGCAGCTGCTTATGATGCTTCTGTTGTAACGCAACCAAATTTGCTGCATATTTTTTCAGTGGGTAATTCCGGCACAGTTACGCCATCAACAGGCACTTATACAGGCATTGCAGGTTTTGCTAACATTACGGGTAATTTTAAGCAGGCGAAGAACATTTTAACAGTTGGTCATATTGATTCATTTTACAATGTATTGGCACCCAGCTCCAGAGGCCCATCCTTTGACGGAAGAATAAAACCGGAACTGGTTGCTTTTGGTGAAGATGGCAGCAGCGGTGCAGCAGCATTGGTATCAGGTATCGTTCTAACATTACAACATGCACATCAGCAGCTGTATGGCAGTATTCCTTCTGCTGCTTTAATCAAAGCTATATTGTTAAACAGCGCTGATGACGTGGGTGCATCCGGAATTGATTTTGCATCAGGTTTTGGAAATGCCAATGGATTTAAAGCCATGCAAAATATTTTAAACGGCAGGTATGTAAACAGCAGTATTGCTTCAAATGCAACACAGATTTTCAGCATTAACATTCCTTCCGGCGTGCAGCAATTAAAACTTACGCTTGCATGGACAGATCCTGCTGCAGCGCCTAATGCAACAAAAGCACTGATTCATGATTTGGATATAGAACTGGAGCAAAACAGTAATGCACAAGTGTGGCAGCCGTGGGTGTTGAGTTCATCTCCGCATATTGATTCATTAAAAAAAATACCGGTTCGTAAAAAAGATACACTTAATACCGTTGAACAGATAACAGTGAGTAATCCGCAGCAGGGAGCATATACAATACGGGTTAAATCCGGTACTCTTAGTTTCCTGCAAAATTTTTCTGTTGCATGGCAAATTGATTCGGTTGAAACTTTTCAATGGTACTATCCTTCTGAAAATGATCATCTAATGCCGCCTGACAGTAATGTACTTCGCTGGCAAACTACTTATAACGGCACCGGTGAATTGCAGTTGAGTACAGATGCGGGTAACAGTTGGCAGCTTATAGATGCCCGTGTAAACCTGAGCAAAGGATGGATGAAATATGCACCGCCATCTGTTTATAAAAAAGCTTTATTGCGTATGAAAACAGGAGCAGTATTTCATACCAGTGATACATTTTCAATTTCAAATCGATTAAACACCTCAGTTGGGTTTAATTGTACTGATTCTGTAATGATTTATTGGGATAAACTGCCGGGTATTACACAATACAGGGTATTACGTATGGGTAATCAATATTTAGAACCTCTTACTATAACTACTGATACGTTCATCACCATCAGCAAACAAAACAATCCCGTTTTACATTATGCTGTAGAACCTGTATTGCAAAACAAAGCATTGGTTCGTTCCTATACGTTTGACTACAATCAGCAAGGCGCCGGCTGCTACATCAGAAATTTCCTTACCGATCTTTCAAATTCCAATTCAGGCCTGTTGCAATTACAACTTTCAGCAATTGTGCGTGTAAAAAGTATCTTTTTTGAGAAAAAGAAAGCAACAGGCTTTCAAATGATACATACTCTACCCGGTTCTGCATCATTATCATATACATTTACAGATGTTCAACTTAATACAGGTAATAATATTTATCGTGCAGGAGTAGAACTGACTGATGGAAGAAAGTTTTACAGTGATGAATCCAATCTTTTATTCAATGGAAATGAAAAAGCAATCTTGTTCCCTAATCCTGTACAGCAATCACAACCTTTGTATGTATTAAGCAAGCCTGAAGATGAATTAACGATTCAACTCATTACTACATCAGGTTCTGTAATCCTTGAACAAAAATTGAACGATGTGCCGGAATTGATCAATACACAACTGCTCCCGAAAGGTATTTATTATTACAGAGTTCTCAATAAAGGAAAGCAGAAAATAAAAAGTGGCTCATTTATCATTTTCTGATATAAAAAAACTGCTTTTTAAAAGCAGTTTTTATCTTGAACTGAGTTTATTTTATAACCAGAGATTTGATGGATAAATTCCGTCTGCAATTAATGTATCAATACTTGCCTGTACACCGGGTGCATCTTCTTTATAAGTAACCCCAAACCATTGTGAAGAGGTAGGAATTACTTTGATAACACCCAGTTCCTCTTTAATAAATTCATCAGCCACAATCGGGATAAAGAATTCTGATTTTTCTTCGTGTCCGTGTTCCTCAAGAAATTTTTTAAACATTTTACCCGTTAAGTAAAAAACAGAATCATCAAAGCACCAGAAATTCATACTTACAGTTGAGTTTACGGGTACCTGGTGTTTCCCTGAAGCATCTTCATAAGTAATGCCATCACCTTCTGCATAAATCTTTGTACGTTCGGCAATACTGATAAGATTGTTATCTGCATCTACTACACATACCCCTCTGCTTACGGTGCCATTATCACTTAATGTTTTCTTCAACTCATAGCCAATAATAGCATGTTGTTCAGGATTGCAGTCATTTTTTAAAAAGGCAGATGCCTTTTCAAAAGCATCTCTGCCATAAAAATCATCGGCATTAATTACCGCAAAGGGTTCTTTTATAACCTCCTTGGCACACAACACAGCATGTGAGGTGCCCCAGGGTTTCATACGTTTTTCAGGTATTTTAAAATCACCGGTAAATGATTGGAGAGTCTGGTAAATGTACTCAGTTTTAATTTTTCCCTGCAGTTTGGGTTCAAAGCCTGCTTTAAACGCTTCTGCAAAATCTTCACGAATGATAAATACCACTTTTCCAAAACCGGCACGAATGGCATCATAAATTGAATAGTCCATAATGGTTTCACCGCTTGGGCCAAACCCCTCTGTTTGTTTCATGCTGCCATAACGACTGGCCATTCCTGCTGCTAATATCAATAATGTAGGTTGCATTCAATGCTTATTTTTGAGCCGTGCAAAGATAAGGGTTGAAGTTTCATACGAATTGGTTTGCACTCATGAAATATTAACATGGTTAAGGAACTGTTTTTGCCGGAAAAAATACAGGTACAGGAAGTACAATTTAAAACTGAAGGTAAACAAATTGTAAAATTTTTTGTAGCCAGGTTGGATGCAGTACATCCCATTGTAAGCGGAAATAAATTATTCAAACTATTTTATAATTTACAAACCGCACTGGCACACCAAAAAGGGATCATAACAATGGGAGGTGCGTATTCCAATCATCTTGCTGCAACGGCTTATGCCTGTAAAATTGCCGGTATTTCATCAATCGGTATTGTAAGGGGTGAAGTATCTACATCTTTAAACCATACACTTCAATTTTGTAAAGAACACGGCATGGAATTAATACCCATGGAGCGTAAACATTTTCATCGCAGCTCTTCGCTTATTCAAAACTTTATCCATAAAAATCCATCTTTTCTTTTTGTACCTGAGGGAGGAGATAACCAAGAAGGGATGCAAGGTTGCGAAGAAATACCCAAACGAATACCCGATTATTCAAGCTACACACATATTATTTGTGCTGCCGGTACCGGCACTACCATAAGAGGAATTACACGTGCTTCCGCACAGCATCAGCATTGTATTGCCATTCCCGTACTTAAAATAAAATCATACGAACAGCAACTGTTCAGAGTTAAACATCTTCATGAGAATACAACCTGTTTATTTGGCTATGCAGGTAAAGGGTATGCAAGAAAAGACAAACAGCTTTTTTCATTTATGAATAATTTTTTTAAACAGTCAGCTATCCCCCTCGATTTTATATATACAGCCAAATTGTTAAAAGCAGTAAGTGAATTGTATGATTCAAACTATTTTACAAACAGCAGTCGTTTACTAGTGATACATACTGGTGGTCTTCAGGGGAATGAATCATTAACCGGTGGAACTTTAGTGTATTGAACGGCATTATCTTTGATTCTTTAAAACTGAAAAACAGAAATTGATGAAATATTTTGTAGTGAGTGTGCTTTTCCTAATCTTATCCCTTTCCGTTACTGCACAAAAGGATACGCTTCCCGCTTTTACAGCAAAAAATAAAGATGGGGTTATTACTCTTAGCTGGATCAATGCTTATAAAAATGCCAGTCAAATAAATATTCAACGGTCAAAAGACAGTAACAGAAACTTTGTTACAATACATTCCACTCCTAACCCAGATGCAAAAAATTATTCCTATACAGATAAAACTGCAAAAAATGACAGTGGCTATTACCGCATCTTTATTTTATTTGAAGGAACCAATTATATTTTTACCAAAGCAAAAAGAGCAATAAGGGAAATTACAGCTGTTAATTCTAAAATTTCATCGGTTAGTTTTACAAAAAAAGGTGACTCTGCAAACCATGCTGCAGAAAAACCTGATGCAGAACTAAATGGTACGGGGCCGGCAGGAATTAATGCTACGGAGCATAAAGTGGGGGGTAAAGTGCGCCCTCCTGTAAATGCACCTCCTGTAAAAAAAGCATGGGAACCGTCTACATATGTTTATACCGGTAATGATGGTAATATCATTATTAGTTTACCGGATGCGGCTAGTAAAAAATATGCACTTACTATTGCTAAGGAAGAGGGACGTCCGGTTTTTGTGATTGAACATGTTAAAGAAACTAAACTCACTTTAGATAAAGCAGTTTTTCTGCGTTCCGGCTGGTATTATTTTGAATTACGGGAAGATGGGAAAGTAAAGGAGCGTAATAAGTTTCTAATAACAAGGGATAATTAAGCAGGTTGCAAACCCTTACAACAGGAAAATTAAGTAATATGACGCCTTGCCTCAAATTACGAGTCCCGCATGATTTGCAAATTTTAAAACCTGCAATCCTGTAAAATAAAGTGTATGCAAAAGTTTATTGTAACAAGTATTTGTTTATTCCTGTTTACTGCAGGTAACGCACAGCAACAGAGGATAAAACGCCGTGGTGTAACACCTGTAACAACAAACTCCGGTATTTCAAAAAATGAAACATTCCATTTTAAACTCGAAGATTTTTATGGTAAATGGCAGGAAGTAAGCCGTACACATAAAAATAATAACATAGTATCTATTACAGACACTATCTATCTTTTTTTCAAAGACGACAATAAAGTAGAAACACGGGATGGATCCAAAACCATTATTAAAGGTGAAGCTGCTATTTATCCGCCCGGAAATATTTTGATTGCAGCTGCTGATAGTTATATCATCATTTCAAAAACGGGCGAACTTCTGGTTCTGGATGATGGTGAAACATTCATTCACACGTTTAAAAAAGTAAATCAGTTCTGGAGTGAAACGGTGGGTAAGGTAGCGGTTTCACAGGATGTTTTTGAAACTGCCATTCATCCCTCAATGAGTAATTTAAAAGGTAACTGGGGCGTTTATCGCAGGCAGGCAGCACCGGGAGCAGTTGATGCAAAAACTCTGTTGATCAAAAATCTCAAAATTACTTCAACCGACAGTGAACAAAAAGGGTATGGTGAAGTAACTTTTTATAATAGTGATAAAAGTGAAACGATGCCCTGTGTAATTACTATTCAGGATACTGCAGTTGAAATTAAAGCAGGTGTAAACCAATGGACTTTTCCAGTGTATAAAGCAGATGGTAAGGAGTTTGTGTTTGGTACAATAGGTAAGCTGCTGTATTTTGCCAAGTCGTTTTAAACAAGCTTCACATCAAACACCTGTTCAAAATAATATTTTACTTTTTGCTGTGCTTCTGCAAAATCCAGTTGTACGCCTACTTCTTTTTCAAGAGATGTTACCTGCTTATTCTCAATACCGCAGGGAATGATATTATTGAAGTAGCTGAGGTCAGTATTTACATTAAAGGCAAAGCCATGCATGGTTATCCACCTGCTGCAACGTACGCCCATGGCACATATTTTTCGTTCGTTGCCTTTACTGTTCGGTTCCAGCCATACACCTGTTTCACCTGCACTACGCTCCCCTTTCAATCCGTATTCTGCCATGGTTAAAATGATCACATCTTCCAGCTTGCGTAAATATTTACCAATGTCTGTTTCAAATTTTTCTAAATCTAAAATGGGATAACCCACAATTTGCTGCAGGCCATGAAAAGTGATGTCTCCTCCCCTGTTGGTTGGATAATATTCAATACCACGATCTTTCATTTCTTGTTCAGAAATGAGAATATTTTTTACATCACCGCTTTTGCCCAGTGTATATACGGGAGGATGCTCTACAAACAACAGATGGTGCGTGGTGGAAGGTAACTCAAAATCAGCTGATATTTCTTCACCCGCCGGTTGCAGTTTTCGTTGTTCCGATTTTATTAAAAGATTTTGGCGCAGCAATTCTTCCTGGTAATCCCAGGCTTCTTTGTAACGCATATTGCCTAAATCCTGAAAGTGAACTTGCTGTTTCAACAAAGTAAGGTTTATTTTCCCGGCCGATGTAAAAGCCGGCCATTTATGAGTACAAAACTACAAGTATTTGAATGGAAATAGTTCAGCCCTTATTTTTGCGCTTATGGCCAACGAAGAATTTGAACAAGATGATGCATTTGAAAGTAAAGAACTCGATAATGGTGATGGTGCCGAAGAACTTTACGAACGCAAACGCTATGTGGTGAGCGGTGGTCAGGAACCATTGCGTATTGACAAGTATTTAATGGCTAAAATAGAAGGCGCCACCCGTAACAAAATTCAGCGTGGTATTGAAACAGGTTTTGTAACAGTAAATGCTGCATTTGTAAAAGCAAATTATAAAGTAAAGCCGGGTGATGAAATTGTTTGCTTCTCAGATACCTCACCTGATGAAACAGGTGTGGCGCCGGAAGAACTTCCCCTCAATATTGCATATGAAGATGATTCAGTGATTGTATTAAATAAAGCAGCAGGTATGGTAATGCATCCGGGCAGCGGTAACTATCATGGCACTTTGGTAAATGGTGTGCTTTGGCATTTAATGAAACAACGTCCTGATTTAACAGAAGAACAACTGCCCCGCTTCGGCATGGTGCATCGGATTGATAAAAATACCAGCGGACTGGTAGTGATGGCTAAAGATGAAAAAAGCAGTCTGCATCTGGCTAAGCAATTCTTCAATCACACAGTTGAACGTAAGTACATAGCCCTGGTTTGGGGCGATATGAAAGAAGATGAAGGAACCATTACAGGGCATGTGGGCCGTCATCAGCGGTTCCGTAAAATTATGGATGTGTATCCTGGTGGCGAATATGGTAAAGAAGCCATTACGCATTATAAAGTGATTGAGCGTTTTGGTTATACCACATTGGTGGAATGTAAACTGGAAACAGGGCGCACACATCAGATACGTGTACATATGCAGCACATCGGTCATTCGTTGTTTAATGATGATACCTATGGTGGCGATCGCATTTTAAAAGGAACGGTTTATACCAAATACAAACAATTTGTTGATAACTGTTTTGCATTATGTCCACGTCATGCATTGCATGCACAAACGCTGGGCTTTGTACATCCTAAAACACAGGAAAAAATATTGTTTGCGAGTGAAATTGCAGATGATATGAAAGCTGTGATTGAAAAATGGAGGATTTATACCAAGGCGAAGAATTTGCTGGATGATTGATTACTTCACAAACATCATCTTATAATCCACATTCACTTTCCCTTTTGATATATCATCCAGTTTTCCTTTAAGCAATTTCCGCTTTAAAGGTTTGAGATAATCAATAAACAGCTTGCCTTCAATATGGTCGTATTCGTGCAGAATCACACGGGCCGTAATGCCATCAAATGTTTTAACATGCTCGGTAAAGTTTTCATCCATAAAACGGATGGTTACTTCCTCAGCACGGTAAATATCTTCCCGAATTTTAGGAATGCTTAGGCAGCCTTCGTTATAGGCCCAGTCATCGCCCAGTAATTCTTCTACATATGCATTGATGAATACTTGTTTGATGCCGGGTCTGTCAGGATAAAGTAATGTTTCTTCTTCATCCATATGGGCAAACATCTGCTGACTGTCTACAACAAACAAACGGATATCACGGTTAATTTGCGGAGCGGCCAGCCCTACCCCATTACTGGCATACATGGTTTCCCACATATCTGTAATCAACTTTTGGAGTTCAGGGTAATCAGCAGAAATATCTTTCCCAACTTTTCTTAAGACATCAGCCCCGTATGCTACGATTGGTAAAATCATTTGATTTCAGATTGGCGATTTCAGATTGCAGATTAACTCAACATTCATAAACCGCTTATTTAATTTAAACTGCAAATATAACAGGCAGATAGATTGAACTCAAAAATCTGTAATCGTAAATCTGCATTCTACAATCTTGCCATATATTCCTGCAGCATGATTGTAGCCGCAATTTCATCCACCAGTTTTTTATCTCTTCGTTGTTTTTTCTTGAGCCCCATTTCAAGCATGGCATCCTTGGCCATTTTGGATGTAAAACGTTCATCCACTGTTTCAACAGGCATGTTGGGGAAATGTTTTTTGAGTTGTTTGATAGCATTCTCCACTAACGGAGTAGCGTGTGTTGCAGTATCATCCATATTCAGCGGCATACCGATGATGATTTTTTCTACAGGCTCCTTGCTGAAATACTCTTTCAGAAATTTGATGAAGTCTTTGGTGTCAATGGTAGTTAACCCTGTTGCAATAATCTGCAAGGGATCCGTAACAGCGATACCGGTACGTTTGCCACCGTAGTCTATGCAAAGGATTCGTGCCATATCGAAGGCGAAGTTAATGGTTCATGGGAAATGGTTCATTGCCACCGCTCAGAGAGAGTCTCTCAGCTTTGTAATCATTTTACAAAGGGTTTCATAATTGTCATACATCTGCTTAAAAATTTCTTGAGATATATAATTTCTTTTGATAGCCAGAAATAAACACGCTACTACTTCAATTGCCGACCTCAGTGCAATCGAAAGAAAACGCCTGAACTCAGGTTTCGATTGACCTGTACTGCCTTCTGCAATATTTAATACAACTGAATCAGCAGCACGCTTAATTTGAGAAGCAAGACTGAATCGCTCTTCTATTGGAAATTGCTTTGCAAGCTTATCGATTTCATTTGAAAGGTCAACAGCATTATTCCAAACTTTAAGATCTTCGAAACGAAACGCCATATAGTGATGATTAAAGCATGTACGATACTATGAACTATTTGCTATGAACCATTGCCCTTATATTAAAATATCTGCAATCACGAACACTGCAAACACCACACTGGCTATACCATTGGTAGTGAAGAACGCCATGTTCACTTTGCTTAAATCATTTGGCTTTACCAGCAGGTGCTGATAAATCAATAATCCGATAAATAAAGCAACACCTATCCAGTACCAGATTCCAAAGCTACCATACCAACCTGCAGCAATGATGCACAATGCACTTAACACATGCAATGCTTCACTCACCCGAAGTGCTTTTGATTTACCTAACCAGGCGGGGATTGATTTGAGTTTATACTTCTTATCAAACTCTTCATCCTGCAATGCATAAATAATATCAAAGCCGCTTACCCAAAACAAAACAGTAAAAGAAAATAAGATGGGCAATAGCTCAAACTTTCCTGTTACGGCGAGATAAGCACCAATGGGCGCCAAACTCAACCCTAACCCCAATACCAAATGACAAAGAGGTGTAAACCGCTTGGTAAAACTATAGCCCAGCACCACCAGCAAGGCCACAGGCGACAAAGCAAAACAAATGGTATTGATGAAATAGGTAGTGATGATAAATAGTGTACTCATGATGATGGTGAAGAGCAACGCACTGTTGGCGCTGATGATGCCTGCAGGAATTTCACGGATGGCAGTACGTGGGTTTTGTGCATCAAAGCTTCTGTCTAAATAACGGTTAAAGGCCATGGCGGCACTACGGGCGAAGATCATGCACAGGATAATTAGCAATAATAACTTCAACGCACCTTTAATAAATTCTGGCGGATAAATTGTTGTATGCCACCCAGGAACAACTGAATGTGGGATTGAATAAAATGCAGTACAAAATCCAATTAACGCAAACGGCAATGCAAATACGGTATGAGAAAATTTTATGAGGGAGAAATAGTTTTTTACTGCGGACATGTTGCAAATATAGGAGTGTTTCAAAACTACCCATTACGGGTTGGGGGTCACATGCGTTCTCACCATCTCCCACAACACCACTCCCGCCGCCACACTGATGTTTAATGAATGCTTCATGCCCAACTGGGGTATTTCAATGCAGCCCTCGCATTGTGCTAATGTGCTTTGCTCCACACCCATGGCTTCATTGCCAAAGATGAGCGCCAGTTTATCATCTGCTTTTCTGCTGAACTGTTCCAGCGAAATACTGTTCTCCACCTGTTCAATGCCATACACTTTATAGCCATCTGCTTTTAGCAATTGAATGGCTTCGTCTGCAGTGCTGAAATACTTCCATTGAACCGTTTCAGTAGCACCCAATGCTGTTTTATGAATATCCCTGTGCGGCGGTTGCGGTGTGTAACCAATCAAATAAATGGCTTCAATCAAAAACGCATCGGCCGTGCGGAACACTGAGCCTACATTCTGCATGCTGCGGATGTTCTCCAGCACCACGATGATTTTATTCTTTTCTGCCTGTTTGAACTCATCAATGGATTTGCGGTTGAGTTCATCCATTTCTAATTTTCGCATAGGGCAAAGATAGTTGACGGTTGGCAGATGACAGTTGACAGCGCTTCAATTGCCGGGTATGCTGAGCAATGAACAGTTGTTGAAAGGCTGCGGGATTGAAGCGAATACCCCGCTGAGGCTATTGTGCCTGGCTTTGTGGCGGAGTAGCAGCGAATAGCCCGAACGACAGTTGCTTATAGTTTCGCTGTCCACAGCCCCACAGTCTTTTGCCAATTACCCTGTTTCAACTACCTTCGCCACTCGAAAATCTTAAATCTAAAATCTTAAATAGTTTATGGCTTACGACGTAATTGTTCTCGGCAGCGGCCCCGGTGGATATCCGGCAGCTATCCGTGCTTCACAGCTTGGTTTTAAAGTTGCAATTGTTGAAAAAGAAAGCTTGGGTGGTGTGTGTTTAAACTGGGGGTGCATTCCTACCAAAGCATTGTTGAAAAGTGCGCAGGTGTATGAATACATGAAGCACAGTGCTGATTACGGTATCAATGCCAATGGTGTGCAGCATGATTTTGGTGCGGTTGTAAAACGAAGTCGTGGTGTGGCTGATAAAATGAGCAAGGGTGTACAGTTTCTGATGAAGAAGAATAAGATTGATGTGATTATGGGTTACGGAAAAATTGAAGGTAAAGGCAAACTGGAAGTGACAGCTGCTGATGGTAAAAAACAAATGGTAGAAGGAAAATATATTGTGATAGCTACCGGTGGCCGCAGCCGTGTGCTTCCCAGCATGCCGCAGGATGGTAAAAAAATCATCGGCTATCGTGAAGCAATGGTATTGCCCACACAACCCAAGAGCATGATTATTGTTGGTAGCGGTGCCATCGGTGTTGAGTTTGCTGATTTCTATAACAGCATGGGTACGAAAGTAACCATCGTTGAATTTATGCCCCGTGTTGTACCTGTGGAAGATGAAGATATTTCCAAAGAACTGGAAAAGCAATTCAAGAAAAAAGGAATTGCCATTATGACCAATGCTGAAGTAACAAAAGTTGATACCAGCGGTGCCGGTGTAAAAGCAACAGTGAAAACTGCAGGCGGAGAACAGGTACTGGAAGCTGATATCTTGTTAAGTGCTGCAGGTGTGGTGGCCAATATTGAAAACATTGGTTTGGAAGAGAACGGAATCAAAACAGAGAAAGGAAAAATAGTTGTAGATAAATTTGGTCAAACGTCTGTGCCGGGCATTTATGCCATTGGTGATGTGGCTCCCGGACAAGCATTGGCGCACGTAGCAGGTAAAGAAGGTATTAATGCTGCAGAGCATATTGGTTACCTGGAAAAGAAATACCATCATACGCCTGAAGCAATGGATTACAACAACATTCCCGGTTGTACCTACTGTACTCCTGAAATTGCCAGTGTGGGTTATACGGAGAAAGCAGCCAAAGAAGCAGGTTATGAAGTGAAAGTGGGTAAGTTTCCTTTTATGGCGAGTGGTAAAGCAAGCGCTGCCGGTAATACAGATGGTTTTGTAAAAGTAATTTTTGATGCCAAGTACGGTGAGTTCCTCGGTGCACACATGATTGGCAGCAATGTTACAGAGATGATTGCTGAAGTAGTGGTAGCACGTAAGCTGGAAACCACCTATCATGAAATCCTGAACGGCGTACATCCTCATCCTACTATGAGTGAAGCGGTGAAAGAAGCTACTGCTGCTGCTTACGGTGAGGCCATTGATATTTAAAAACAAGTGTTTAAATGAAACCCGGCCTTGTGCCGGGTTTTTTATAGGCTAAATCATTTTGATTAGTCAGTTAAATTCGTTTGTATGATTGCGTTTAAAACCATAATTTAAAGTTTCAATCATTATCAGCTTAAGGCTATGCGTAATAAGCAATCCATTGTATATATACTGCTCATTTTTATTATTGCAAGTTTCCTTTGGTTTTATGTTGCTGATACATTTTTATTTACCAGATTAGAATCAAAAACAGGGATCCTTTACTTTCTGAAAGAGACGGAATACTTATTGTATATAGCTTTTACCAGTATTTTATTATTCTTTCTTATTAAACGTCAGCAAAGGCTATGGATACTTGAGGAGCAAAAGAACAGAACAAAAGAAGAAGAGCTCAATAGACTGCATCTGGAACGATTCAATTCAGTAACCTCATCTACCAACGATATACTTTGGGATTGGGATATTATAAACAATAAAGTATGGCGAAATGAAAACTATGAAAAATTATTAGGATATCCTTCAGAAGAGACTGCAATTTCAGATACATCCAGTTGGATCAACTATTTACATGAAACTGACAGATTCAAAATGAAAGAAATGCTTGAACAAGCATTAAACGGAAGTGAATCTTATGTGGAAGGCGAATACCGTATTATAACAAAGGACCAAAGGATTCTTAATATCAGAGACCGTGGCCATATTTACAGAGACGAGAATGGCAAGGCCATACGAATGGTAGGTTCCATGCAGGATATAACATCACTTCGCAATTCTCAGCGTTTACTTGAGCAAAGTGAACAGCATTACAGAAATATAGTGGAAACTGCCCATGAGGGTATCTGGCAAATTGATGAACATGGTTTTACAACCTTTGTTAATTCTGCACTTACGAATATGATTGGTTTTTCCAAGGACGAAATCCTCGGAAAATCAGTTCTTGATTTTGTTTATGAAGAAGATATTCCTGCTGCTAAAGAGAAAATGAAAGCACATCTCAGAGGGGATAAACTGCAATTTGAATTTAAGCTTAAACAAAAAAACGGAAAGCCTATCTGGATACTGGCAAAAGGTGCTCCTGTTTTTGAAAATGGATATTATAAAGGTTCAATCGGTATGCTTTCTGATATTACTGCATCTAAAGAGTTTACAGAAAAAATACAGGAAAGTGAGCAGAATTATAAACTGATATTTAAAGAAAATCCAATGCCCATATGGGTATTTAATCTGGAAGATTTTTATTTTTTGGCGGTAAATGATGCAGCACTGAAACATTATGGTTATACCCGGACAGAGTTTTTGAAAATGAAAGTTACAGAAATACGTCCGCAGAGTGAAGTAACAAAGTTTTTAGCGTTTCATAAAAAAGGAAATCATTCAATTAAAAATGCCGGAATCTGGAAACACGTTAAAAAAGGCGGTGAAATAATTGATGTGGAAATTGTAACACAACGAATCCTTTATGACGGTATTGATGCGCAACTTGTGCTCATTAATGATGTAACTGAAAAACTGAAAAAAGAAGCTGAGTTACAGCAATCATATCGTGAAATCCGAAGTCTGGCAATGCATTTACAGCATGTGCGTGATGATGAACGTAAGCGTATAGCACGTGATATACATGATGAACTGGGTCAAAAATTAACAGCGGTAAAAATGGATCTTGCCTGGCTGGAAAAGCAACTGGAAAAAGTTAACTCCCATCTTCAATTTAAAGTACATGAAACACTTGGCTTTGTTGATGAGAGCAATCTTTCAATAAGAAGAATTTTAAATGAACTCCGTTCAGATTTTCTTTCACAGTTCAGTACCAGAGATGCAATAAAATGGATGGCTGCACAGTTTGAAAAGCAAAACGGTATTATTGTTGAGCTGAATATTGAAGACGATTTCCATGAATTAAGTGAGGAGGTATCTAATTGTATTTATCGTATTATTCAGGAATCATTAACCAATATTGTAAAATATGCGAATGCTGCCAATGTATATATTCACCTGCATAAAGAAAATAATGAAATATCTTTGTGTATTGAAGATGATGGCAACGGTTTTGATACTGTATCAGTACGTACAGACAGGTCTTATGGTCTATTGGGAATGAAAGAACGTGTAGCCTCCATTGATGGCAATTTAAATATTCAATCAGCACCCGGTAAGGGAACAAAACTTTGCATAAGAGTACCGTTAACACAAATAGTAAGTGAATGAAACGAATTCTGATAGCAGATGACCATAGTTATGTAAGACGTGGTGTGATTCAAATATTGAAAGATGAATTTCCTTTTGCTGAAATTATAGAAGCAGCCAGCGGTGATGAAATGCTCAAAGCAGCATATGGAGGTGAGTTTGACTTAATTATTTCAGATCTTGAAATGCCGGGAAAAAACGGGCTTGAAGCTCTTGAAAAATTAAAAGAAATGAAATCTCAGATTCCGGTGCTCATATTAAGTATCCATGATGAGGACCTTTATGCTGTTCGAACATTTAAAGCAGGCGCATCAGGTTATCTCAATAAAAACTCTGCACCTGAAGAATTAATAAAAGCCATTCGCCAGATTCAAAGAGGCAAACGATACATGAGTGAAGATATAGCAGACAAACTGGAACATCAGGGCCAGAAAAAACAAAATGCTGACCTGCTTTCCAACAGGGAAATGACCATATTAAAATTATTAGCCGAAGGAAAATCCACTTCTCAGGTTTCTGATCAACTGGAACTTGCCCTTACTACAGTGAGTACCTACCGCAGCCGGATTCTTGAGAAGTTACAATTAAGCACTAATGCTGATATTACCCGATATGCACTAAAGTATAAAATCATCACTGATATTAAATAAAATATTACGAACCAGATTATTCTGTACTCTTATATTGTTTGTTTATTCATCAGTTTGTGTATATGATATGATTCAACAAACGTTAAAGCATTTCTAAAAACAGAACTTTGTCATTTGAATTACAATAAAAACTTTGGTTTTGAGTGAAATTTGCCTGTAAATTGCACAACTGATAAATTCTGAAAAACCATGTGGAGTAAATTCATTTCAAGCATTTTCTTTTTAGGGAACTTTGTTCAACTTAACTCCTGTGCTTCAGGTGAAGGAAAACAATTAAGTATGAGTACAATTGATAATAAAACAGTAACTGCTGTTACCGGTATAGATACTGAATCAGAAAAAACTGATACAGCTACATTTGGCGCCGGATGTTTCTGGTGTGTAGAGGCCATTTTTCAACAGGTAAAAGGAGTTTTAAAAGTTAAGAGTGGTTATTGTGGCGGACATATAAAGAACCCTACCTATGAGCAGGTATGCAGCAAAACTACCGGACATGCTGAGGTGGCACAAATTGTATTTGATCCCGAAGTAATAAGTTATGATGAATTGCTTGAAATTTTCTGGCAAACACATGACCCCACTACATTAAATCGCCAGGGAAACGATGCCGGGCCGCAGTACCGCAGTGCCGTATTCTATCATAATGAAGAGCAAAAGCAAAAAGCTGCTTTTTATAAAGAAAAATTAGACAGAAGCGGTGCTTTTTCCAATCCTATTGTAACTACTATTGAAGCGTATAAAAATTACAGCGAAGCAGAAAATTATCATCAGAATTATTACAACCTTAATAAAAATAATAATCCCTACTGCTACTATGTAATCAAACCCAAATTGGAAAAGTTTGAAAAAGTATTTAAAGATAAAATGAGGAAGAATTAACTTCCTCTTTTTTTTTATCACGTCATTATTTGAGATGTTTATTGTTTGATGATTTTCTGATATGCTGTTTGGTTCTCGTTTTTAGCCAGTACAATGTAGGTGCCTTTTTCCAATGCTCCTAACCCATCAATCCTGAATGTATTTTGACCTTTGTATAGATGCTGTTTTCTGGTTAATACAATTCTTCCATTATAATCAATAAAAAGAAGGTTGATGGCGTTCTCAACTTCTGAATGAAACTGTATCGTCAATTGTTCATCTACTTTTGTTGGATAAACTTTCAATTCCCTTTTGGTTTCACTATATTCAAATTTCAAAGGATTGCTGTAATATACATCTCCTGAAAAACCTCTGATTTTCAAACGATAAAATGAGGTTGATTGAAAAAAGGGATCGTCAAAATAATTTACGGCCTGCAGCTTGTTGGTTTCAAGCAGTTGAACAAAATCCCGGCCATTGGTTGATTTTTCTATACTAAGTGATGCAATTCCGGAATGTTCAACCAGTTCATATTGTAACTCTACTTTTGTATTTAAAACCGACCCCCTAAAGTTTTTTAATGGATTTACATTGAGGATACCCACAGATGAATAGGTAAATCGTTTAAAATAAACACTTCTTAAACGGGATGCAGCGGTGCCGGATGTATTATCGGCACCCACCCTGATGCGAATTGAATTTATGCCACCATTCACGGTAGTAAACATTACTGATTTTTGCGCTGTGTCAATACCCGGATAATCTATGGCTGCATTATTTTTTCCACGAACCCACTGTCCATTGGTTGTCATGGTAAGTTGCGATCCGGTCATTTGATACATTGTAAATCCGTTGATACGTTCTATTTCATCAAATTCATATAACGGCATGCCTGAATACATTTGCCCATCTACATCAATTGGAGTTATTGCAACCTCTGATTGCGTAGATGGTACAGATGTACCCGCATTAAAGAAATCAATTCTGAGTTCTGCATAGCCATTGGCCATTGCAGGTACTGAAATAACAGGTTGAAGTGCATGGGTAAAACCTCCTGAACCATCAATATTGGTAAGAGTAACTCCACCTGTTAAGGCTGTAATTACAACCCTTGCATCTACACCCGGTTTTACATTAGTGTATAAATAGGATGCACCTACCTGCAAATGAGTTCCGGTAAATGATGTGTAATTGGTAAACAAATAATCCTGAGCGGCAACCATTCCATTATGAAAGAGCAGCAGAATGGGAATAACGATAACTTTTACAAATTGTAAAAAAGTTTTCATCTGGGTACTGTTTGGTTAATTAAGTAGGTACGTAGGCTTCCGAGGATTGGATGTTTTTGTTTTTCGCAGGATTGAGATTCATGACAAAGCTATATAGTAACACTTATTTCTGCAAATAAAACACTTAGAATTTTTCGGAAAATACTGTTAATGGGTTGTTTTACACGTAATACTACTAAGCCAAAATTTGTATAATTACTTAATTTTTGCCCTTCTTAATTCCAGCCAGTTTAATGCATTCGGCTTAAAATCCTTTACATGTGGCTGCACTAAATGAATCACCATATCATACCACACAGGTATTACAGGTGCATCATTTATAATTATCTGATCCATTTGCTGATAGAGTTTGTAACGAATTGAATCATCAGGTTCCTTAGTACTCTGTTCATATAATGCATCAAATTCAGGATTGTTATAGCGTGTATAATTGGGTGGTGATGGATTTTTACTGTAGAATACTGAAAAATAATTTTCCGCATCCGGATAATCTGCAATCCAGCTTGCCCGGAAAAACAGCGCCTGATTTTTGGCTGTTTGTGTAAGTAATAAACTTTTTGAATGGCTTCCACCTGTACACTCAACCCCACATCCTGCAATTCACGGGCAATATAACTGGCCAGATCAGCATAAATAGGAATAGTAAGCAATTTAATAATTGGTGGCTGATGCTGCGCATCAAAACCGGCTTCTTTAAGCAAAGCTTTTGCTTTTTGCGGATTATAGGAATACCCTTTAACAGTATTGGTATCAAAACTTGGCAAACCCATAGGCACAAAACCACTCTCAGCAGGCGTACCAATAGAATTACGCAGATACAGCATCAACTTTTGTTTATCAAATCCATAATTTATTGCTTGCCGTACAGCCTTCAGCTTTAATGGTGATTGCTGAACCATCGGATTTTGTTCATCAACCAATATGCCCAAATATTCAATGTTGAGATAAGGATGTTTATTGAGTACAATTCTGCCCTCCCATTCTTTTCTCAATTCACCTTTGCGTGTTAAAATTTCATCTTTAAACGAAGCTTCAATATCATTTACAAAATCCAGGCGCTTTTGCCTGAATTCTAAAAACTCAGTAGCCTTACTGTCAAGAAAAGAAACTTTAATACCATCAATATATGGAAGTGTATTTCCTTGTATATCTTTTTCGAAATAGGTTTTATTTTTGATTAGAATCAACGCCTGCCCTTCCTCCCATACCTTGAATTGAAAAGGACCGCTGCCTACAGGATGACGTCTGAAATTTGTTCCGTAAGTTTCAACCGCTTCTTTGGGTACAACGGAACAATATACATTACTCAATACACCCAGAATTTGTACAAATGGTTTGAGCAGGGTTAATTGAAATGTAGAATCATCAATGGCTTTAAAACCGGTTGATGCACCTACACGGTTATTAAAAATCCATGCGCCGGGACTGGCCGTAGTTTTATCCATCAACCGTTGAAAACTATACACCACATCATCAGCCACAACTCTCCTGCCCTGCTTATTTTCAAAACATGCATCAGCATGAAAAAAAACATCAGTACGCAAATGAAACGTAATCTGCAATCTGTCTTTACTGATTTCCCAGCTTTTTGCAAGTGATGGCACAATATGCAATTGTTCATCAGTTTCTACCAGTGTATTATAAAGCTGATGTACAGCCCAGATATTCGATTGATTTTTTGCGAATGCAGGATCCAGTGAACTGATGCCGGTTGTTTCATTATAGTGAAAGAAATTTTGTTCTTTACTTTTTGAACGGGAGCAGGAAACAAAAAATAAAACAAAAAGAATGAGAGAGTAATTAACATATCGGCAATAACCAATCAATCTTTTACCCTTATTTTTAACTGAATGCATCATGATTTAACACTAAATTTATAGCCTAAATGAATGCTGTGAAAAATTATTTACTCTTATTCGTACTTGGTATATGCAGCTTATTTACAAATGCACAACTATCCAAAAAAACCGAAACCTATAACCGGCAGGACACACTCCGTGGCAGTATAACAGCTGAGCGTGCCTGGTGGGATGTGGTGATGTATGATTTGAAAGTGAAACCGGACTTCAGTAATTTTTCCTTAGCCGGTACAAATACCATTTATTTTAAACTGGTAAAAAAGCCTGCCGCAACCATGCAGATTGATTTGCAGGAACCATTGCTCATTGATAGTGCTTGGTTGAATAATATGCCGGTAAATTTTAACCGTGAAGGGAACGCATGGTTCATCCAACTGCCCAAAGGAAAAATGCCCAGGTCTTTACCTCAACATCAAAATAATGGTGCCCCATTACAACAATTGAAAATAAAATACAGCGGTATTCCCAAACCAGCCATCAACCCACCATGGGATGGCGGTATTGTCTGGCAAAAAGATGAAAAAGGCAATCCGTGGATCAATGTAGCCTGTCAGGGTCTTGGTGCCAGTGTATGGTGGCCCTGTAAAGATCATCAAAGTGATGAACCTGATAGTACACTCATCAGCATAACTGCTCCCGATACGTTAATGAATATTTCCAATGGCAGATTACGATCAGTATCAGCTGCTGTTAACGGTTATAAAACATGGACATGGTTTGTAAGTAAACCCATCAATACGTATAACATCACCATGAACATTGGCAAGTATGCACACTTCAGTGATACACTTATGGGTGAAGATGGACAACTCGATTTGGATTATTATGTACTGGAATACAATCTTGAAAAAGCAAAGAAGCAATTTGAAGTGGTAAAACCGATGCTGCGTGCATTTGAATATTGGTTTGGCCCTTATCCGTTTTACAATGATGGCTATAAACTGGTAGAAAGTTTTCATTTGGGTATGGAGCACCAAAGCGCTGTAGCGTATGGCAATAAATTTTTGAAAGGCTACCGGGGCAGAGATTTAAGTGGCAGCGGCTGGGGACTGAAATGGGATTTCATTATTATTCATGAAAGCGGCCATGAGTGGTTTGGCAATAATATTACAGCAAAAGATATTGCTGATATGTGGGTGCATGAAGGATTTACCAACTACAGTGAAACATTATTTACCGATTATGTGTATGGTACAGAGGCAGGCAATGCGTACAATCAGGGCAGCAGGAGAAATATTAAAAACGATAAACCTATCATTGGTACTTACAATGTAAACAGTGAAGGCAGCGGTGATATGTATCCAAAAGCCAGCAGCATGATCCACATGATTCGGCAAATCATAGGCGATAAAACAACATTTCGCTTACTGCTGCGTGATATGAATGAAAAATACCGTTATAAAACTGTAACCGGTGCTGAAATAGAAGACTTTATCAGCAAACGTACAGGGTTTAACCTCACAAAAGTTTTTGATCAGTATTTACGAACCACGCAAATACCCGTGCTGGAATATTATCTGGATACAAACAGCGGCATGCAAACCCTGTATTACAGGTGGACAAACTGTATAAAGGGATTTAACATGCCCATCAACCTCCCCGGCAACAGCAATGGCAAATATGGATTGATGCTGGCTACAGAGCAATGGCAACGAATGCGTACTAATTTTAAAGATGGTGAAGACCTGCAAAAACTCATGGACAGGAATTTTTATGTGGAGTATAAGAAGGTTAAATAGTTAAAGGGTTTAAGAGGTTCAGGAGTTTGAAATGTTTAAGAGCTTAGTGGTTTAAAGCTATTATCTTAGCGCTATATAATCAGTACAAAAACGCATGGGACAAATAAGAAAGCAGGCGATCTACTCCAGCATTGTCATCTACCTTGGCTTTTTTATTGGCTTTATCAATACCTGGTTTTTTATTCGCAGTGGTGAACACACCTTTACACCTGATCAATATGGATTAACCCGTTTGTTTTTTGATGTGGGCCAGTTGATGTTTTCATTTGCCTCTTTTGGTGTAGCAGCTGTACTGTATAAATTCTTTCCTTATTACCAGGACAATCTGGAGAAAAAACAAATTGATATTTATGCATGGGTGCTGCTCCTCCCTTCCCTTGGTTTTTTGTTAGTAATGGCAGGTGGATATTTTTTTGAGCCATTGATCATTCGCAAATACAGTGCACGCTCGGCCCTCTTTGTAGATTACTATTACTGGATTTTCTTTTTTGGTGCAGGCTTTTTGTTATTCAGCATTTTTGAAGCTATCTCCTGGTCAAAAAAAGCAACCGTGTTCCCCAATTTTTTAAAAGAAACGGGATTGCGGCTGCTCACTTTTGTGTTGATCATGATGTTTTATTTTCAACTGATCAATTACGATAGCTTCATCAAACTATTTTCATTTCAATACCTCATTATTGCATTATTCTTATTTCTCGTTTTGAAATGGAACTTACAGATACCTTTTACACTTAAGGTAAGCAGGGTTACACAAAAGTTTAAAAAGAAAATTGTTACACTCGGTTCCCTGGTATATGGCGGTACTATCATTGTTATGCTTTCGCAAGTAGCAGATAGTTTGATAATTGCCAGTCTCAACGGCACGTTTGATACAGGAATTTATAATTTCTCTGCATACATTGCTAATCTGGTGCAGGTACCGCAACGAAGCATCAGCGCCATTGCATTACCTGTTTTATCCCGGGCATGGAAGGATAAAAACATGTTTGAAATAGACCGTGTGTATAAGCGATCTTCGATTAACCTGTTATTACTTGGCTTATTTATCCTTGGCGGCATCGGGTTGAATATTAAAGATGCATATGATGCGTTTGGCATACAGGAGGCGTATGAATCAGGAGTAAACATTATTCTCATATTGGGTATCACCCGCTTAATTGATGCCGGCACAGGTGCCAATGCCGAAATTATCAGTACATCCACCCAATGGCGGTTTGAATTTTTCTCCCGCATCCTGTTAATCCTGCTTTTCATTCCACTCAACTATATCTTGATTAAAAAATATGGATTAATCGGCGCTGCTTATGGTAATTTGATTGCCTTTAGTGTGTACAATGTTGTGCGCCTTATCTTTCTTCATATAAAGTTCAACCTACAACCCTTCAGCAGTAAATCCCTTCTCAGCATAGCGGCAGCCGCAGCCATCTTCTTCAGTTGTTTTTATTTGTTCGATTCTATGGATGGACTTGTTGGAATTGCAGTAAGAAGTTCCGTCTTCACAGTTCTCTTTATAGGAGCCGTTTATTTTCTCAAATTAACACCGGATGCACAACAGTTGATTGATGTAGTGAAAAAGCGGTTGGGAATTACTGCCCAATAGATGAATTACTTTTGTTCTGTTTGGTTGCGATGAACCCCTGCATATAAAATACCCATACCAACATAAATGATGGGTGATACCAGAAATTCTACAATGGGCTCCACAGAAGCACGCAAACCATAAGACACCGGTGCAATCAAATATTCATATACACCTAATACCGCCAGATAACCAATGGCTACAATATGAACAAGGTTCCATAAATACAACAGCCAGGCTTCCTTACTGTTTTTCAACACATAAATACCCGTGATATATACAATGGTAATGGTAAGCCATCTGATAAGCTGGCGATAAGTATGCACCCATGCCGGAAGCTGCACCGGCGGATGAAAAAAAAGCAGTTGTACCAGTGTATATACCAGTACCATAATCAACATGCCACGCCAGTAATCAGGAGGTAGTTGTAAGCGCTTCATTTTTTTTCTTTAATCCTTTTACATAAAACATCCACAAAATAAAAGTGAGCACATACACTACAATATTAAATACGTACTTATGGGCAATGGCAAAATAGTGCGGCATGTCCAGTACAATCCATGCCAGAAATACACAACGCAATACATTAAGGGTAAACAAACCAAGCACCCCAAATACTATAAACATCAATTTACGTTTCAGCGGACCATAAAAGCAAATAATAAATCCGGCATAGAGGATCATTAATTCGAGCGCATTGCATGCCTGATAGATGCCTACAATTCTTCCCCTGCCATTGGCAATCACGTTGGAATAAGTGGCATTCACAGTATCATTACCATACTTACGCACTCTAACGATGTGCTCTGTATGAAAATCATATTTATTGTACAACACATTAAGCACGCTGGTAGTAGCTTCACCCGTTTTACGTACCAGCCATGCATCCGGTACTTCTCTGGGTATTAACACAAGAATATACAGTAGCTTCCATCCTATAAAAAGAACAACTGCCCGTTTCAGAAAAGTTGAAACCTCAGCGGGCAGTTGTTGAAAAGCATGTATCATATTGCGGAACATGCTCAAATGTATTTGATTTTATTTTTCCTTCCGCATTCCCTTCTTAAAATCATACGCTTTCTTGGCGCCATAGCCCACACCTGCAGCCAGCAAAAATGCCAGACCACCATCCACCGGCACCGCATCAGCAGGACCACCGGGGTTGGGCTGTGCATACACCTGTACATACAGCAGCATTAAACTCATCATCACCATCAAACGGATTGTCAGTATTGTAATCTTCTTCATTTTTTTTGCTTTAAGAGTGTTATTGAATGGTGATTTTGATTTCTTCTTTATTGCCTTTGGCATCCATAATTTCGGCTACATACACACCGTTGCTCAAACTTGCCGGCAATTGAATGCGTTGAACCGTATTGCTGCCGCCATGTACAAACTGCACACGGTACACCTGCATACCCAGGGCATTGTAAAGAACCATTTGATAGGTGCCCGCTGTTCTGTTCTTTAATTCAACCTGCAGACTTGCTCCTTTTGCAACAGGATTCGGATATACTTTCATCCATTTTTCCGCATTGGCATTACCTACACTTGTAGTTGCATCCGGACGCAATACAATACGGAAGCGATTATTACCTGTGCTGGCAGCATTACCATCTATCATAAACGCTACTGTTGTTGTACCGTATAAATTAATAGGCGATTCAGTATTGAGGTACAAATCCTGCAGCACGGCTCTTAAGCCGGCGTTAATTCCAAAATCACTCGCTTCAATTACAAAACGATAAGCAGTGGCACTGGTATTGGCCAATCCCATGAACAGGGTATCGTGCTGCACAACCGTTGGACGATGTTCAAACGTAAGCGAACGGCCATTGCGGCGCAGCATAAGGTTATCACTGTTGTTATTGAACTTAGCAGCATCCATCCGATCCACACCCGCATTGGCATTATCATAATAGAACGCTACGGTACCATCCGTTGTAATAAAGTTGCCATTGGAACTGCGTTGAAGTGTTATCCGTATTTTCTCTGATGTGTTACCAATGGTTCTGAATACACCCGGACTGGCTGCACCACCTTTGGCAGCTTCAGTAAAGTCAACCGAGATGGTACCTGCATTTACGGCCTGCAATACAAAAGCCGAACCGCTTTGCAATCTTGTATAATTACCACCGCTTTGGTAAGTGAGCGTGCCTGCCGGACCTTCGCCCGGAGGAATGCTGTATGTATTTTGCAAACGATCAAATGCTACATAACCACCCGCACCAAACAAACCTGCCAGATTGGGATCCCAGAAATAAATCGCATTGGTAGCATTGCTGATATTGAGCGGATAAGAAGGTGTGATGAGATCACCACTGTTACCATGGTTCACTGTACTTGCATACGGATTGGAAACAAAATAGAATCCATTTGCAACAGCACTTGTGCTGAACTGTTTATTACCGGTCAACAAACTTCCTTTTGCTCTCAACGTTGTTGGACTGAAGATCGAAGTGTTGGTGATATTACCACTGCCATAAGGACCTGATAAAAACAGATAGAACGTAGGATTGTTATTGGATGTATTAAACAGTGGTTGTGCTTTTGAATCTGTAACATCCACAAAACTTTGAGTGGCATTATTAAACGTTCTTAAACTGTTTAACGGACCTACTGCCAAACCATTACCGCCGGCACCTGTGCCACCGGGTCCCCAAATTTCTGCACCTGTAGAAGCAGCAACTCCACTGGCGCCATCATTTTGCCAGTTATAAAACACACTGTTATTCGTACTGCCACTTACCGGTGCCGTTAGTAAACGCCATGCACGTTTGTTCACGCTGCCGAGATAACGCTCGACGGTTACATTACCGCCATCGTTAATGGTACCGCTGCTGTTACCAAACATACCATCACCTGCTGCCGTACTTTTAAATACAACTGATTGATTGTTGAAGTTGGCCGTGCCGGTTACTGTAAGTATAACGTTTGGACTTACAACCCAGCTGCTGGTTGCATTTAATGTGAGTGACTTAGTGGTGCCCACAGTAAAGTTGGCATCCTGCGTAATGGTATGACCGTTTTGAACGGTTACGTTGTTGGTGGAAGAAGGAACTTGTGTGGCATCTGTCCATACAATTCCATTAAAGTACTCCCAGGTGGATGCATCATTAAAGTTTCCTGATTGTTTGGACCTGTAATCTGCAGTAGCTTGACTGAGACTAACCGTAACAGTACTGTTTGCGAAATTGAAACTTGCAGTTTGATTCGCAGCCAAACCTGTAGCACTGAATGTTTGTCCTCCGTTTGTTAATGCACCCGGTAAGAACGTATAAGTTCCAATAGCAGGAGCCGGAGAAAACGCAACAGTTACAGCACTGGTTGTGATGGTTGCAGTATATCCTGTTTTGGGAATACTGAGTGTACCACCTGTTACAGTTGTTGCACCCGTGTAGGTATTGTTACCGGTTAAGGTTAAGATACCAGAACCATTACCTGCTTTTGTTAATGATCTGCCTGTTCCGGAGATTACTGAGGAAATAGTTATGCCTCCTGTTCCTTCAACACTTATAACATTATCTGTAATATTACCAAGGGTTATATTCATTGTCTGGCTAGTTCCATTTTGTAAAGTAAGAAGTTGAGAACTATTATTTCTTAAAATGATATTAGGTATTGTGTTTACAACTACTCCAGACAATATAATATCACCACCTACTGTAGTGGAGCTATTTCTGATTATTCTATCAATAGTAGATGAACTAGATAATTCTATTGCGCCTATAGTTTTTTGTGCTAATGTTATTCCATTTAAGTTAATACCAATAGTTCCGGCAGACCCTAAATTTCCAAACTGAGCAACTGTTGTAGAACTTGGTAAAGCACCACCACACCAACTTGCAGCAGTAAGCCAAGTTGTACCAGAACCAGTTACACAACCTGTTGCTCCTGCCCATTGTATTACAGGTGCATTTGCCAATGAAACTACGATGTTGCCACTTGTAGCTCCGGTTAAACTTCCGGAAGAAGCAGCTAATGTATAGGTACCTGACTGATTGAATTGTGCTGCATTGAATGTAGCCACACCATTAACTGCATTCACGGATAAGGTGCCGGACAATGTACCCGGACCGGAGTTTTTACTGATGGTGATACTTCCGGTGAATGCCTGATCAACGCTATTGTCTGAAGACCTTCTTGCAGACACAGTAAAGCTTGACAAATTTGTTCCTGCTGAACCTGTAGCAGGTACATTTTCAAATGTCAAATACGATGCTGCATCTAAAACAGTGAAGGTATTGCTTGTACCTGCAGTTAATACAGGTGTACCTGATGTTTGTGTTGCTGTAAGTGTAACTCCGGTACCAGCGTTCGGTAATACAACACCGGTAATGGTTACTGCATTACTACCTGCATTGATGGTACCAGTTGTTGTGCCACCAATTGCACCTGCGTTATCATTCGTACTTAAACTGATGCCTGTGGCTGTCAATACATTGGTAGCTGTATTCGCTGCATTTTGTGACTGTACAGTTACATTAAATCCTGCTCCTGCAGTTGGTGAGCTTGGTGTTATATTAGTTATAACGAGCTTGGTTGCTGGTGGCGGCACTGTAAATTGGTTTGAATTTACTGAACCACTACCTGTACCGGGAGTAAATGTGAGGGTAGCAGTTGTAAAGGCTGTGGCACCAAGGTTTGTTGCGGTTAAATTACTGAATGTAGCTACACCGCTTGCATTGGTTGTGGCACTGGTTGTACCACCTAATGACCAGTTACTTGTTTGTCCGCTGGTGACTGCTGTATTAACAGTTATACCTGAGAGAAGGTTACTATACTGATCTCTAACGGTAACGGCTGGCTGAGTTGATAGTGTACCTCCGCTGATTGTTGGAGCAGCAGGCTGTGTACTCACTGTTAATTGTGAAGGCGCACCTGCATTAATTGTTTGTGATACAGTAGCATCTGTATAACCTGATTTACTGATTACAATTGCTTTGTTTGCCCCCGCAGTTTGTAATAAACCCGCAGGTACTGAAGCAGACGGTGTAAATGTAATTTGACCATTGGCTATACTAAAGCCTGCTGTTAATGGAACACCTCCTACTGTTACGGTAGTACCTCCTGCTGCTACCCAAGCCTGTGAAGCAGGGTCATCGGTAAAGGTTACATTAAAGGCATTATCTACAGTGGCACCTGATGCTGCTGTAAGAACAGGTGGTGAGAGTAATTGGATAGAAGTTCCGCTGATAGTAAAATCTTTACTTCTTACTGTTTGTAAACCAGTGATGTTATCGCCGGTTCCTTTATAGACAAATAAACGTACATAAAGTGTTTGACCACTGCTCACTACTATACTTAAACCAGTAAAATTATTTGTAGCAGTGGAAGAAGTTACTGCAAAAGTAGACCCAATAGTCTGTGGAGATGTAAAGGATGAGCTATATGAATATTGTAATGTACCTGTTGCCGTATTTCCCGATCCTGATAACCCAGTTGTTGCAGCAATGCTATTTACCGTTAATGTATAATTTGCAGAGGGTGAAATAATATATTGATAATAGTCAGTTGCATCAAACCCTGTTGTTCCCCAGCCCGATGTATTTACACCATTACTTCCATAGTTTAATGCTCCTGAAACACCAGATCCCTTAGTTATTTTTCCGGCCGTTATATTTCCAACAATTGGATTGGGATTATCTGTATCAGTCGAAGAACCAGTCCAAATCACAGTCACAGCATTCGCATCAGCTCTTGTTACAGTGATGGTATAATTTGTTGTTGTTACTCCATCTTGTGCTGTTACTAAAACTTCAATTGAATTGCTACCAACATTAAGAGGTAATGCACCCGAGGCATTACCACTGGTTACACCGTTGTAAGCACCTCCATTTACTCTCACCTGCACTGTGGCATTCGCTTGTGTTACGGTAGGTGTAACAGTAACTGAGTTTACAGAATTAAATACCGATGCAGAGTATGTTGTTGTTGCTGTTGCAAATGAAGGCGACAATGTACCTGAACTTATTGTTATGTTTGATAGGCTTGAGACATTTGAACCTGCTCTCGTAACCGTAGTAGTATACGTTGTAGTGGTTGTACCATCTTCTGCAGTCACCCGTACATCCACGGTATTATTTCCAACATTTAATGTTAATGCACCTGATGCTACACCACTTGCAACTGAGGTAAAACCACCGCCATTAACACGAACCTGTATGCTGGATGCAGCATCTGTAACAACGGATGTTACAGTAATGGATGTTATTGCATTTGAAACTGATGTTGTGTAGGCAGTAACATTAGAGGCAAACGAAGGTGTTAACGTACCACTGCTGAATGTCATGGATGACAAACTTGAAACAGTGGAAGCTGCTGCCCTGGTTACTGTTATGGTATACAGCTTTGTTGTGATTCCATCTTCAGCAGTTACCAATACATCAATTGGATTAGCACCTGTATTCAGGTTAAGTGCAGAAGAAGCAGCACCACTTGTTAATGGACTGTAAGTACCTCCGTTGATGCGTACTTGTAAGGTAGCACCGGGGTCTGCTTTTGTTGCTGTAACCGTTACGCTTGTAATATTAAATGCAACTGAACTGGTATAAGCAGTTATTCCCGCATCAAATGCAGGACTTAAAGTGCCGGCAGTTGTACTGAGCGCAGAAAGATCTGCATTGGAAGATAAAGAGGCAGCTCTGTTTACCGTAAGGCTGTACACTTTTGTGGTAGTGCCATCCTGAGCTGTTACTAAAACATCAATGGTATTTTCACCCACGTTTAATGATAAATTGGAAGAAGCAACACCACTTGCAATCGGGGAAAAACTGCCGCCATTGATACGTACCTGTAAACTTGCTGTTGCATCGGCAACGGTGGCTGTTACTGTAGTGGAAGTAACTCCATTGGCAACTGAAACTGTGTAACCGGTAACAGCAGCATTAAATGCAGGAGAAAAAACACCCGCCGTAGTACTGAGTGATGACAAATCTGCATTGGTTGATGCAGCCGTTCTTGTTACCGTGGTTGTATAAGTTTTTGTTGTAATACCATCCTGGGCGGTTACCAACACATCAATGGTATTGGAGCCAACATTTAACGGAAGAGAACCGGAAGGTGAACCACTTGTTAATGCAGTATAGCTACCACCATTAACTCTCACCTGTAATGTAGCATTGGCGTCGGCCCTTGTTGCCGTTACTGTAATGCTTGAAGCAGCAAATGGAACGGTTGCTGAATAAGAAGTTGTATTAGCAGCAAATGCAGGTGCGAGTGTGCCGGTTGAAAGTGATAATGCAGAGAGGTTGGCGTTTGTTGACGGACCTGTTGAAGTAACAGTCAAAATCAACTCACCGCTAACAACTGAAAGTGCGCCAGTTGTGCCTGCTGCCAAACCAGAACCGCCAACAGTTAAAGTACCCGGTGTACCGGTAACACCTGTAGCAGACCCGCCTTTTGCAATTAGTTTATACGTGCCTGCTGTTAAAGCAGCGGTAGTTGTTACAGTTACAGGTGCATTGTTTAATGCAAGTGAACCAGCCGTAGCACCTGTTACAGTTAATGGTGCGTTAGTAGAACTATTTCCGTTTGCCCCACCGTAAGAAGTAAAAACTAATCCTCCTGACGAAAGTGTCAAGTTTGTTGATGCAGCAACAGTAATTGTTCCAGTTGTATTACCGCCACTGGCTGAAGTACGTAAGGATTGAGAAGCTCCCAAATTAACTCCACCTGTTCTTGATGAAATATTGAAACCTGCACCACTTGCAAGAATTATTTGTGGTGAGTTAGCAATTGAGCCAGTGCCGGAAAGAGATAAGGTGCCTCCGTTAATGTTTGTATTACCTGAATATGTATTTACACCTGATAAGGTCAATACACCTGAACCAGAGCCTGCTTTTGTAAGATTTTTATCACTTGTACCTGTTATTGGGATAGTTATTGTGACGCCACCTGTTCCTTCAATACTGATAATATTATTTGTAGTGTTACCTAAAGCAACAGTCAATCCTGAAGAACCACTTCCAATATTTTGTTGAATTGTAAAAAGCTGACCTGTTGTATTCCGTATGATTGTATTGGCAACTGAATTAATTGTAGTTCCATTGAAAGTTAAAACTCCGGCAGCCGAAGTTGTGCTGTTTCCTAATACTAAGGGTACTGCCCTACTTCCTGTAACTTCAATACCACCAACAGCCTGATTATTTGCACCATTGTTAGTGGATCCATTCATATTAATACCGACTTGCCCTGCACCAGTTGGGTTTAATTGAAATTGTGCATAACCGTTTATACCAGGTACAGTTCCTCCCGTCCAATTACCGGTACTTAACCATGCACCGCCTGAGCCAGTTGTACTCCATAAAACCTGCCCCCATCCCACACTCCATCCACTCATCAACACCACCATCAAACAAAAACGTACAATTAATTGCTTAGTTCCTACAAAGCGTAAAAATGCCTGCATAATACAGTTAGTTAATTTTGAATAATAGAATGCTATAAAGCTGATTGCTCAATAGGATAAATGGAATGATACGTACTGCTTGCGCTCGTTATAAGAGGGATTTCGAATAGGTAGTGGATTCCGGGTTTGGAGAGGCAAATTATCAATTAGTGCAACATGCAATTATGAAAGACCGTTATCAAATTGTAATCTTTCAACATCCGATCAAACGTTTCACATGCATACTGCCATTGCTGCTGTGCATCTTCTTGTTTTGCTGTTCTGCTGTAAGAAAAACCCTTCTTTTGTTGAAGGGCTTTTCTTCAAACAGGATGTTGATCGTTTATTCTTTTTCTAATGATTTCTGTCGGATACTTTTCTTAAACTCATACGCTTTCTTGGCACCATAGCCCACACCGGCAGCCAGCAAAAATGCCAGACCACCATCTACCGGTATTAAACCGGGATCATCAGGCAAAGGTGTTTGTGCAAAACCCACCACACTTAGTATACAGAAAAACAACACCATCAAAATCTTATTTAAAATGACTGCTTGCTTCATAACCAATTGTATTTTTTAGAATTCAGTTCTTACCTGAGTTCGTGATTGAATGTTTTATTGTACGATGATTTTTACCTGCTCCTTCACTCCTGTTTCACTGGTAATTTCAGCAATATAAGTGCCCGTGCTTAATTGCTTCGGCAATTGCAGCAACTGGATACCCGTACCACCGTTGTGACGGATTACCTGCTGCTCTAACTGCATACCCAGCATATTGAAAACGGTAACGGTGTACTTGCCTGCATTACGGTTGCGGAACTCCAATTGCAACGGTGCACCTTTGGCCACCGGATTGGGGAACACTGCAAATCCTTTTACCCCATCACGGTCACGCACAGAGGTAATGGTATTGATGCGGAATACGACCTGGAAACGATTGCCTGTGCTGGCTGCATCAGATGTCACTGAGAAATTGATTTTCTCTGTTTGTCCGGCATTCAGGATACGCTCGGTATTGAGGAAGAGGTCACGCAGTACAATTGTGGTATTGGGTGGCAATACAAAATTCTCATAACTCATCTCCAATTCATAATTGGCCACAGCGGTGTTGGATAAACGCAGATACAAAGTATCATTGGGCTGCACTGTATTTCTGCGTTCAATGACCAACTCTTTGCCGCCACGCACCAGCATGATGTTCTCGGTAAAGTTGAAGGCCTTCACAATATCATCCGGCATTACCTCATTGCTGTACGTATTATCAAAACGAACGAGTATGCCATCACGCTCCTGTGCCACACTGCTCACAAACCTGCTGAGACGAACACGCAAACGCTGATCATTATTGTTTACACGGAAGCCTACATTGTTATTACCGTTGATGATTTTGTTGGATTCATTCAATGTTACGGTAGCTGCTCCACCCTGTGCGTACACAAAGAAGGCCTGACCACTTTGTACAATCGGTTGACCACTGTAGTTACTGCCGATGGGAATATTTGGTGTCCAGGTGCTGCCATCCCATGTGCGATAGATACCGAGGCTTCCGCCCTGTGCATCCCAGATGTAGAAAGAGCCATTGGTATTGGTAGCGGTACCACTCAGATTCACCGGACTTGCATACGGATTACCCAGCATGTGAAACTTATCCGCCGTTAATCCGCTGAATGTTACAGTGCCCTGTTGCAATGTACCTGTTGGTCGCAAAGTGGTGGCCACTGCTGCACCGGTTATAGGTGCGGTATTGGTATTGGAATAAGGACCTGTTACAAATACAGCATAGGCATTGTTGCTGCCATTGCTGCTGCTGAATAAACTGTTGGCAGAAGTTGTATTGGCTAATGACTCCCATGCACCACTGGCTCCGCCCAGTGCGTTGTGTGATAAGATGGAACTTGCCACACCACCGGCTAATAAACCACTGTTGTTGGCTGCAGGGTCTGCCACACCACCCAGTGCAGGTGTAGTCCAGAGGGTAACACCCGTTGCACCATCAGTTGCATCATTGTTCTGCCAGTTAAAGAAGATGCTGTTATTGCTGCTGCCCTTAAGCGGCGCCGTGAGTAATCGCCATGCTCTGCGGGCTGGGATGTAACGTTCTACGGTTACGTTGGTAGCACCTGTAAGATTAGCACCGTTGTTACCGATCACACCAACGGCACCTGTAGCACTTGCATCGGATTTAATAACCACTGATCTACCGTTGAATGCTGCTGTACCCGGATTAACTGTGAGTGTAATACCGGGGTTGATGGTAAATGTTCCGGTTGAACCTAAAAGATTCAAGGCACCACCGCTGCCAACGGCAATATTTACATCCAGTGTTACATTGGCGCCATCAGCAATGGCAACCGTTCCGGTAAAGTTGTTGCCCGGTGCTGTACCGCAACTCCACTTTGTATTATCACTCCAGTTGCCGGTACCGGTGAAGGTGTTGAGAGTAACTGTAATTGTACCTGTTGCATTCACACTGCCGCAACCACCTGTTAATGGGATGCTGTAATTAAATACGCCAGATTCAGTGGGTGTACCGCTGATCGTAATGGTATTACTTGCCCATACCGCTGTTACACCCGCAGGCAAACCTGTTGGTGTACCAATACCTG